>Ga0315330_10000089_pt1 | contig 44272 bp, 25 predicted proteins | sample M140m34915metaG_FD_203453 | JGI IMG/M metagenome (GOLD analysis project Ga0315330, IMG submission 203453) | Ammonia-oxidizing marine archaeal communities from Monterey Bay, California, United States - M1 40m 34915 | ecosystem: Environmental > Aquatic > Marine > Intertidal zone | place: USA...
TGGGGGGCATGCCTTTGGTGTTACGTTTAAATCTTCAAAGGTGTTTACGACTGATTATGGCGGTGAAGTGCTTGGCCTGCCTCCGACTTTACTCAAGAAAGAATTGACAGCAGTGACGCAGAAGATGGAAGTTAATAAGAAAATATTGAAAGAGAATACCCAAGAAGGAGAGATGACGGTAAAAATAAACGGACAGCAAAAGTCGGTAGTTGTACCCAAACATGTATACCAAAATGTTTATCTTGGGGAGGTTGTAAAAACACTGCAGAGAAATGGTGACGATTTCATGCAACCGTGTCCGGTCATGTGGGAGTATCAGGAGGGTTTGAATTCTGAAGCCTTGGAGGATGGCTTTGTGCGGAGCCTTTTTTCCCTGGCTGGTGGTCCCGTGTATGGCTGTACCGCCAACGACTTTGAAAATTTTGAACGGAACATCAAACTTGCCAAGGACGTGGAATCTCAGAAGAGAACTGTCAGTAGGTTGCTGCAGGCAAGTTCGCGTCTGAGTACATTGGTGCCCAATCACGTCAATGGAAACTGGAAATTGTTTGTATGGAGGGAAAAGGGTGCACACCTCGGGTTAAACTCGTGTGATGAAAACGATAGTGTGTATAATCATAAAAACGTTATGCGCCAGCTCATCAAGCTGCGATGCTGTCGCGTCAAGCCGGGGGAACTCAAGTGGATTGAACAAATGAACGCGCCTGCGCTTTTCAACAATTTGAATCGAAAACATGCTGGTGGATGGGACGATTCCAGGTACTCGAGTGTGGTGATGGCATCTATGTTCTACGATAACCCCGAGTTGGAGTATGAGCGGAGGTCGCAAATTGCAGCGTCGGTAAAAGGACAGTGGAGAGATTTGGGGGCGCGATGGGTGTTGATGATTCCAGTGCAGTAATGTAACCTTTCATTTTTTTCTTTGTATTCTGTCCGTGTGGGATACGGCATGCGTCGACGCCAATGTCCGTTTCAAAGCAGCTGCAAAACCTACTCAAGACCGTTGACATCGATAGCAAGGATCCAGAGCAATGTTTGCATCAGCGTGCTGTGAGTAATATGAATAACTACATCCGGTTGATTAACTACCGACTGCAGCTGCCGCAGCCCGCGCCGAGCAACACATCCGACCAGGAGATCAATCAACTACTACATTTTATTCATAGACATGTGACGGAGAATAGTTACAGAGGTATCGATTTAGATATGTAGAATAGTACAATGGTTGTGATGAATCCCATATCAAGCGCAAATTCCGATACCATATTTGTAAACTTCAGTACAAACTGCAATGCAAGTGCAAGAATGGAAAGAACGTCAATGCAATCTCGTATCAGATGTGCATTGGGTGACACCGACGATTCCTGCGTGGTGGTATTTTTTGGCTCGCCCGTGCGTGGCTTGCATAGAATGAGTGTCATGGCAATAAACACTGCAGCAGTGTAGAATGAGATGGACAGGGCTTCGTCTTGTGAAGGGTAAAATGTGAGAGCATAGATACCCGCGGCATGTGCAACAAGCACGTGCAGACGGGTCAATATGTTGAGGTCCCGGACGAGAATGCATGGAGTCAGAATAATCACGGATGTCCTGGTGGCGGAGCCCAACTTGATTGGCGGTAAGGTCCACAATAAGAGCCCGACGTGGACAAGGATGACAGCAAAAATAATGTATGCTGTCCAAGTCGTGACCGCAAACTGGGTCGGAGCCTTGTAAATTCGGTTACAGTCGTTCATGATCCGGTTCATGCAGGACTGTGGCGGAGGTTGTTCAGGGTCGGTGTGATCCACCCGTTTTTGAGTGTGTGGGTCAATCTGTAAATGCAAACGTTTGTTATGTAAACAGACGTCGAATCCGGGCTTCATTACACCACCCATAAACGGCCTAATATATGCATATATGAATTTGGATATGAAAACTTTTGCTTTTTCCACTAGCGCGTATTTGGGTATAAAGTCGGAGTAAAGACGATGGAAAATGCGCACGCAGATGGGTGTTGAAAGTACGCATATTGATGAACTGAGTGCCTTCATGATGAATGAGCCAAACATGCAAGCATGCTTCAAACGTTTGATGAACGCGGCGCTGGCCAATGATGTCGAATTTAACGAGAGTAGTAAACAGATTGATTACAAGCTAAAACGAATGTTGGTACCTCATTACCGGACATTTTTAAAGAGCGCTATGCAGCAATGTTTCATTTGTGGATTTTGCGTCATCTACATTCGCCGACCGCACGGAATTCCTCTCCCGTACGTAATGCCCATGGGAAGTTTTACGTGGTCCGTAGATGTGAATGGGGCCCATAATAAACGGCGGAAGTTTGACAACGGCAACAGCGTATGTCGGTACAAGATTGACATCCTGCACGGCCCTGTCAGTGAAAGTGAAGTCCATGTTGTGAACTGGCGCGATCCAACGCTTTTCCATGATCACACTTTGGCCGTGCATTCGCCCATAGACCATCTCTTAAACAAGTTCAAGCGTTCGGAGCAGACATTCAGACTAATGAGCGAGTGCAACAAGTGGAACTCGGAAAAGCATGTTGCTATTACAGAGTCGGTCGATCTTAAGGACCAAACAACATCGGGGATACAATTACTAGACGAGATGCGGCGGTATACGCTAACAGGGCATCATGGCCATGGTCCTACTGGCGTCATGCGCATGAAGAGCCGTGACAATCAATCGCTGAACACGGTAAACGATGCTACCCTGCACTGGCTGCGGGATCAGTTCCAAGGTGGGGAGCCTGGCAAGAATGCGCAGTTTCACTGTCTGCCTGCAAACATGAATGTACAGGAGCTGTCGACGATTGAGAACGGGCGTGAGCTGCAAATTGTACTACAAGATTTCAGTTCTTCCGTGTATGCCTTCTTTGACGTTCCCCGACTCACTGACATTGGTGGTTCCAACACAATTTCTTCCGGTGAGCAGATGAGCCGCCACCAGTACTTGAACGTGCTTTCAACTTGCCAGTTCATGGAATATGTTGCCACGGTAGCGTATTGTGTTAGCTTTGGAATCGAATTGGATGCCATCAAGATTATTATTAGCCCACAGACGCGTTTGGAAGTCCATTCTGCCGCCGACATCAAGGCCCTGGCGGATGCGGAGCTTCTTAGTGAATCCGACAAGAAAAATATCAAGAAACTTTTTACGTCCAGTAACGGCAGTTTTTGATTTGATCTGCTCCATACGATTTAAGCCTGGTTTTCAACACAGCAATGCAAGTGGATTTCAAAGATGGGTATATTGTGGCGGTCATTGTCTTTATGCTCTTTATTTGGTTTGCGCGAAACTTTGTCGAGCTGTTGCAGAGTATATGCAACCTGTTTGAACACTGCTGTATGTGCTGTGGACGCGACTGCGTTGGCTATGAAGCGCATCGCGTCTGTAGCACGTGCACGCGTCAAACGCTGGCTGTCTTCTGTTTCATGCAGCCGCTGCTGATATGCATGATTGAGGTACTGAATCGGTCCAGAAAAGGAGACTTCAGTTCCTCGATTATTCTGTGTTCGGTAAAGCTGAATGAGACCTTGCTAGTATACAAGCACGGCGGGGTTGTCAACGCCACCAGTCAGATCATGATTGAGAGCCATGAGAGCTCATGCACGGAGGTGGATTATTTACTCATAATCATGCCGTTTGCGGCTATGGTGTCCGTCACAACTTTGGCCTGGATAAAGTTGACCAGCAAAGGTGAGCTACATCAGGACACGGTGTGGGACGAAGGCATCTATATGTCAAGCGAAAACGAATCCGTGTTTTACTACGACATGACGTACTGTTTCGAGATCTTTTGCATGAACTTTGCCTTTATTTTTGCAAGCAGTTCCGGTCAGTCTTTCTGGAACCTGTACTTTGTGGTGCAGGCACTAACAATGGGCATCGTCTTCTTCATAGTCGCAGCGAGACACCCTCATGAGACGGCGATTGAGCAGTGGGTTGGAACTTTATTTTTTCTATATATTGTAAGCATCTTTGTCCCATTCTGGAACGAGCAAGTTCAAAAAACTTGTGTGACGTCTATTGCCCTTGCGTGCACACACGCGTTGTGTGTTTTCTTGATAGTATGTGGACATTACATTGCCATGGGGAGAAGCTCGGCAGGATACATCCTGTCGCTGAGAATCATTGTGACTGTCGTTGCGTGTACCGCCAACCTCCTTACGCTACTTCTTGGCCGAAACCAATTCTGCTGATACTTGGCCAAACTTTATATGATGGCTAGCTTACAGTCGCATCGATTTAATATGCCAAGGCCATCCTCGGACTTGGCACGAATTGCGGTGACTCGGTAATGCTGATCGAAATACTCGTCTTTTTTCTGTAGAGGGACTTTAAGCACTAGCGTTTCAAACATTAAAAGATTCATGGGCTCGTTTTTTGATTTTGTACCCACTATGGCGCGAATTTCGCGCGGGTCGGACGGCCAGCTCTCACCCAGAATATGTCGCTCTTGGGATTCCAGATCTTTTGTGCTAATAACAACTTTCAGGTTTGAGTGGTGGGTGCTTATTCCCAATAGTTTCTTCTTGATTGCCCCTGCTTTCATGGATCGTGCGGACGGAAATCGAAAGTCGCGGTACCCTGAGAGTCGTTTCAGTGTGAATCCCACGCCGCCGCGCAGGCGCAGCACCAGATGGATGGTTGACTCTTTCTGTATATTGTAGTCGGCCAAAGTGCGGCCGTCTTCAAGTTGTTTACCTGCAAAAATGAGGCGCTGTTGATCGGGGGGTATGCCCTCTTTGTCTTGAATTTTGGATTTGATCATGTCAATTGTGTCCGTGGACTCTACTTCCAGGGTGATGGTTTTGCCTGTAAGAGTCTTTACAAAGATTTGCATGGTTGGCGGAGATTTCACCATTCTTTTATATTCACTGTCTGTGTGTGACTGTGATGTTATCTACGTGTAACACACCCGCATTTAGAGTTTGTAGCGCCTGCAGAACCGTCGATTGAATTACGCTTGTTGTATTGGTACTGGAAAGCGTGAATTCCGTGAGGTATTTTTGTGATTTTGTTTGAGCAGCCAGGCATACGAGAAGCAATATACAGAGGTATTTTTGCATTTTTGATGGCGCATGTCGTGTTAAATCCAAAAAATGGTAAATTTATATATACAGGTAAGCAGAAGAGTATAAATGTACATTTACAAAGCGCTGGTGGGATGTCTTCCGTATGTGAATAAAATGAAACTGGTGAGGTTGATTAACCAATATTCAGATCAATTCATCGAGTGCAAAGATTTGATAGAATATGACTACGGAATCGTTTTTCAAACCCATGGCTCGTACGCTGGGGTGTTTCTCGTCAAAGTACATTCAGAAACAATTCGGAACGCCTGTCAAATTAGCCATTTTGGACTGATTCCGGAGCATCGTGGACATGGTCATGGCAATGATATGATCACCGTCTTGAAGGACGAACGTGGCCCGGGGGGCAGTATCATTGTGAATGTGCCCGCCGAGTTTCCGAATTGGAAACTGGATAAACTGAAAGTTTGGGGGTTTCATCCCACAGAAAACACGGCGGATGGAAACAATAATGACGCGACCCACATCCTGTATATTTAATTCAAAAAAAGCGTATGGGTATTATTTAAATTGCATTACATGCTGTTAAATGTACCGCGCAAGCTCTTACATTATCATACTTGCTTTTATGATTATGTGGGCGGTTTTTTTCCGACAGTCACAGCAGAAGATACCCGACAAATAGTGGCGTTAATGACCTACATGTTTGCATATATAACATATCATGTTGGTCTGGTACATGTCGTTTGCTACACATAGGATGCGAGCGCCAGAGCCAACGGTCCATACAAAAGAGAATGGGAATGCTGGATTGGTCTCAAAATTCAACTTTTTCAGTAATTCCGGACTGATTGATTATAACTCAGGGTTTAACGTAGCGGTGAACTCTCCCGCTCCGCCCTCGGGACCGACAGTGAATGAGATCACGTCTGTCAAGTTTGAGCCCATTCCTGAGGCCGCTCCCATCGAATCCAACTTGGAATGCAGTGCCGAAGACTCGGCCCGTGCAATCGCGCGACAGATCACCAACTCATTTGTGCAGGACCATGACTCGGATCTGATGCAGATGCAGGCGGAGTTTAATAAGCTCAGTACAAAGAAGAAGATCGTGTCCTTTGAAAAATGGGTCGCATCCGATATTAATCGCAAGATGCTGATGCAATCAGGGGCTGAATCTGCGTTGGAAACCCAGTATTCCAAACTTCGTACGAATCTACAGACAAAGAGAGGAAAGCAGGTGGTGGGAAGCAAGGAAATGGCAACAACTATGAAGACATCAACCTGGTCTAGTGACAAAACTGATAGCCTTGATAATCGGCTCCAGGCCGTGGAAACACAGGTCGAAAACATGACGGTTGGGATGGACGATCATACTTCTCACATTCGAAAGATAAAAGCGGGTATAGAGAACCACACCGACAGTCTGAAAAAGGTAGTGAGTGGCATGCACAACCACACTGAAGTTCTGAAGACACTGTCGAAGCCCAGTACGGGGTTGGACTCCAGCGCGCTGATGAGAAAGTACGCGGGTAACAGTGCAAAGATGAACACGGCAAATCGTATGTCAAACGAAAGAATGATTGCAAAGGTTACGGATACCCCCTGAATGAACATATATGAAGTTTATATAAAATAATTAATGCCCTTTCTCAAACTGTGGTTCTATGACCCTAAAGGGGACAAAGAGGGTTATCTCAATCACTTTGTGGCAAAATTGGATGGTCCATTTTGCCACTGTGAGGTGCAGTTTCCCGACACGGCCGCGTGCACCATATACATGGGAACCAAGGTCGTACTGAAGAAACGAACTTTCGACCCGCAGGTGTACACATGTGTAAACGTAGCGTGTAGCTCCACGCAGCTACAAAAAGCGCGGGAGTTTGCCGAGCGTGAGTTTAGGGCCGGTGTCGGGTTCAGTACATTGGCCATGTCCGTAGCGTTGCTTCCTCTCCTGTCCTTCCCCCATAACGGCACCTTTTGCAGTAAACTATGTGCCGACGTTCTGAAAGCCGGGGATATGGTGGAAGCGGAACTGTGCACGCATAAGATATCGCCGAGTGCACTCTTCCGGACCGTGTCTGCTGTATCATCCGCAAAACAGACTCCCGTCAAATCCACGGGGGTTGTCACGCCCATTGGTTTTAAATGCTGATATTGGTGGTAACCTGGGCATTGTATGTATAAGACGCATTTGACGTCGCTGAATGATAACATGTGAGAAGACATTCAACGATCGGCGAGTCATTACCTTCTGGCTCTTCATGTGGACACTGCTGACCTGCATGGTATTTTTCTGGATTATGTATGTAGACAACTCACCGTTTCTACAATTCGGGCCAAACTACCACACAAAACTGTTTGGCGTTGTGTTGGACACGTGGGCCAAGTGGTGGTGTGTAGCCATATATACATTTGTGAGCACGTGCATAGCTGCCTTTGCAAGCGACAGCATAGTCCCTTTCATCACAAACACAATTCAGGACCACAAGACTTTATACATACCGTATTCCAAGATGACATGTTTGATTATCATTCAAGTCTTCACCTGCTACTCCGTTGTGATTACGATTGTGGGCCTGTTTGTGGCCCTCACGCAGATAGACTTTACATTTGTTCGATTGTTATCTGATCTGATTGTAAATCACATCACCACCACTTTTTTCCTCCGGGGAAAGGTTGTCAGCATGGAGAAGTACAATGTGTGGATTGAGGAGCAGAGGCCAAAGAGCGAAGTCGATGATGTCATTGACGACATGGACAAAGGTATGGAAATGAAGGAAGACACTTCATTGATTAAAAAGAGCATGCAAGGAGATAAAGTTTAGGAGTGCATGTATATAACAAATCAAAGAAAAACGAAAAATGTCCACTGGAAAGGTAATTGCCAGAGTTGGGCTGAAAACGGAGGATGGACTTTTGCTGATGGACAAGCAGCTGGAAAGTCTGCAAGTGGTACGGTCTCGGTCTTTGCATAGCGTTGCCATGAAACTTCTCAACATTGCCAGCCGGCTTTCGTTTCAAGAGAGTAGCACGTATAATTTGAACCTGGGTAGGCTAAAGTCCATTTTTTCGTCTGGTACCTTTACCATGACTGCATGTTCGCCTTCATTGACTGCCATTGATTCGGATTTGTTCAATAGCGAAGTGCTTCAGGCAGAGAATGGTGACTTCAACGTCAGAGTTGGGAATTTGAATGTTCTTACCAAAAATGAGAACGTACCACTCAATATTCCCGTCGTGTCCGTGACTGAGAATCGGGCTGACCACACTATTCTTCAGCTACATATCATGTACGTATCCCAGCCTACATCCGATTCGAAATGTGCTGCGTTTTTAACGCAATCGTACATAAAATTGGGAACATCAAGGGCGTTGAACGTAAAAAGAATGCTTCAGAAACACGTGCCGATATACCCGGTGATTGTGAAAGATGGATCGTCTCACTACGACACGCGCGGCGTGGTGCGAAAACATCATTGCAAGTTGATGCGCAACCTATGCCAATTCACGGGTGGCGAACAAACAGATATTTACCTCACACGACACACCATACAATGCTCAACCACGATTCCTCTCAAATCGGGCGGCGTGGACGCGTGTGATCAGTGTCAATTTAATACACTTTATTTGAAGTTGTGAGGGTATGTATGGTCAGTAATTATGTAGAATGTGCGCTGTGTAGGGAGAAGTGGTTGATACGGTTGTTGCTCTTCATCTGATCGGCAAACAGATTCATGTTTACGTTGTAGTAAAGAAGATATAGAAGTGTGATCACGACTTTGCTATGATCCATGTGTACACGTTCAAATGTGAAGGGGATCAGCTCGCGCACCACGTCATAGCTAATGTTAGACCAGAAGAACGCCAAAGCAAAGTAGAAGACCTGGCCGTTGGTAAAAGTCTGCACGTGGTTGCTCTCGACCGTCTCGCGTGTCATTGTCATGAAGGACAGCGTTGTCAGACCGATTGTGAAGAACATGAAAAGACGGCTCCAGCCGAAGAACTGGAGGGTCTCGCTCACAAATGTGTCCTTCCTCTGTTGTTCCTTGCGGAACAACATTTCCATGACAATGCCAGAGGTATGCTTACAGAGGGAGTCGTACATCAGCTTGCAGACATTCGAGATGTGTTGAAGGAACCCGGTGATGAACAGAATGGTAAATGAGAACATGAGGCTGGTAAGATCCTGCACGCCCGCCTGGGCAAGGAGAGCCGTGCCCAAGCATGCGTAGCCGGTGATGAAAGGAACGTCGGTGCCAATCCGGCGCATCACGGCGGTTTCGGGCAAGATCCAGAAGTACTCAATTTGACCATCCTTTGCTTTCGATCCCTTGGCATAATTATAAAGCCGAATGAGTGCAAAAAACGCAATCAGGCCATATGCAAACGATGAAGTGACGTGATATAGTGTCGTCAGAACAAGGTATGGCTGGCTGTAGGTTGAAGGGCGATTGTTCAGAAGATCCCGTTGAGTTCTGCAACGGTCTTTGTCGTCGACGCTGGTTCCTGTATCAAAAATGTCGATTGTTTCACAGCCAACATTGTGATGGTCGATGTAGTAGTTCAATACCAGGAAAGAGATCGATCCACCCGCAATGCATAGCAGCAAAAAGTAGGCAAATGCTCTGTATCCAAATTGATTCTGGAAGGGTTTTACACGGAAAAGTTGTTCTCCTGTGTTTGCGTCATAATTATGCCCCTCTTCATTTTCTTCCAACCTCTTATCCTTTCCAGACCAATGATACAGTGTGTTGATCATCACCGTCAAGATACCCAGATACAACAGATACTGGCCATTGTCGCCAATGTGGCGTGTATCGATCACACCCTTGTACTTGATAGTGTATTCCGGGATGTAGTTGGCCAGACAGCTGTCCACGGCGCGAATTTTGAAGTTGTGACTCAAATCCGATTCCAAATCCTTGATGAACTGCTCGACTGCCTTCTTTTGCACCTTCAAATCGCGGATGCCTCGCCTGTCATGCACTCCATCAACAAGTGTGTTTCCAAGCTTGCTGTCGGATTGCGTTGTTGCAGTGGTCAGACTGTTGAAATGTCCCTTTGTTATTGCGGCATCGCTGGCAAAAGCGTCGACAATATTCTGAGCGTCATTGAGGCACTTGCACAGTGAGGTATCGGCGGCGGTGGTGAGTGCAGCAGCGTATTCGGTTGCCATGTTGGCTTTGGTTGGAATGGCAAGTTCATATGGTTGCTTGAACCCTGTCTCATCGGCTACACGGTACACGTAGCTGTCTGCCAAAATCTTGTAGCCAGTGCCGGCAGTGCCGGTAAGATCACCACTCAGACCGCTGGTAGAGAGATCTTGATTCCTGGCAATGGTGATAATAGTCGCGCCACTTCCTCCATCAGTAGCCGTGACAAACTCCACCTTGTACGGACTCTTTTGGTAGATTGCAAGATGTTCGCCTGCGGCAAGATTGGTCATGGGAGCCTTCAGCTTCAAAGTTGTACCCGTAGTGGTAACCTCCTCCAATACTTCTCCAACATTACCAGGCCCGGACAGAATAGACTTGGCAGTTTTTTCAAGCACCGCATGTGGAGCGCAACCGGACATGTACTGCATGATTTGAAGATGAGTCAATCCCATTGCGTCTGCCTTCAACGACGCATCAACTTTGTCGCCATACATGAGCTCCAAAAGATCATCCTCGTTCTCAGCAAACACCCTGTACAATTGGTTATCTGAATCGAATGGAATCACGTTATGAAGCACGACGTTATCAGGGACCGGCCATTCATCCGACGAGATCTTCCGATTTACAAACATGACAAAGACTGAGGCAATGAGTATAAACAGGTAAAGTAATGAACACCACATACTACTTTTCATCATCTCTGGGTGTATATGCAAGTCATCTTTAATACTGAAATCCATTATACCTCCCCCCCTAAAAGTCACACCTCTCCCCCGAACGTAACATACTTTCCTTTCCGTTCAAATCCATATTGACCGTCCATGGGATCCGGAAAATTTTGCAGTTCGGACCAGTACTGAAGGGTCCAGTGTGTATTTTGTACATGCGCAACCATGCGGGGGGCATTCCACGTCCGGTCCTGGATCCGCTCGCTGATCTTTGTACTTTTTTTGATGTCGTTCGAAATGTTGTTGTACATGAGGGTGCTGCTACCGAGGTCGTGGCTGTCGCGTTCAATGCCATTGATGGAGCCCAGTTTTTTCCCGTACATGTGATAGTATACACGGGAGAGCGCCGTCAGTAGACCTTCGGGTGTAGTGACGTTGACATGGCAGAATGACTTGCGAGCGTCCCATAGTTTCTTTGGGCCGATGTTGGGCAAGTTCATGGCAAAGTCACAGCCGGTGGAGGCTACCATGGCAGCAAAGCTGCGCGCGGGGCTGCCTGAGAACCCAGATACCTGCATCTGTTGATTCAGCCACGTTAGCACCTGCAGCATGTCGACGTACTCGTACTCGCGTCTGGCTGGCTTGTCCCGCGGCTGTTTTCCTGGGGTCTCGACGTTGGTCTTCATCCGCAGGAGGAAGACCTGCTGAATGCTGCTTGTTTGCAGTATCATTTTCTCGAGTTGTATCAAGGATATGGCCATGAAGTCGCCGTCGGTACTGACAATGAGGAGGGGCCCAAAACACATCCACGCAAAAGCTTTGATGTCACACTCGCCGCGTTTGCCTGAAACTTCCGGAAGCTCCTTTGGAGTGCCAATGACCTCCGGTGGTCCGATAAAATCAATGATAATGGTTTGTTTCTGCCGTTCGAGAGTTTTATCCTTATTGTAGTGGAGGCGGACATTGTTGATGATCATTTGGATGACCTTTACTTTAAAAGTCCGATTCCGCATGGCTGCGGACCAGTTCTCTGGCATGATCGGTGGCAGTGGGTCGTCCGGACCAAAGTTCAGTGCCGGGACGTGCCGGCATCGTTTGAGCTGTGTCATGTTTTTGGCTTCGGGCACGTGGGAGTAGTTGTCAAATCCGAGAACAACGGTGTCGGCGCCTGTGGCAAACGCTTTTTCGATGGTTGCCAGAAATTGAATCTGAAAAAATGTCTTCCACTGCTGGATGCTGCACGGACACATGAGCTTGATCTGGCCATCGATGAAGACGGTGCGGGGTTTCTGAGACGCAGTCAGTCGGTCCTTGAAGGCATCTGGGACGCTATTTTTGATGATTTTGTTCCAGCCCGCGTCAATGGTCATGGTTTGAGGTGGTGAAATTTGGGATTGTGAACGAGTAAGATGAATCGAAAAAAAATCAATGACTTTTATTTCACGGCGTGTCTTTACCCATATACGAGGCAGCTGATTGGGCCAAAGAAATTTGCGGGGGCTGTTCTGTCTGGATCAGGCGGTCTAAATCCATGGCCCAAGAAGTCTTGTTGGTGCTCTTTACGTTTGGGCACTTGGTGACCATGTGTCCCTTGAATCCACACTCATAGCAGCATTTCAGGCGCCCCCCCAGGGTTCTCTTTAGCATTTTGTAATCGTCAAGCGTGTGTTCTAGCCGCGCCCACACATACCCTCGTACGTTTTCAAACCCAAATGAGAGCATGGCATGCAAAGTTTCTTCCTCCTCCCATCTTTCCAGGTCGTCGGGGATATAGCTCTTTGGGCGCAGGTACGTGATATCAGAGGAACTGGTTGTGTTTTTCTTGACAAAATATGCGCATCGGGGCCCTCGATTCTTATGCTCTTCAATTCTGTCCCTTACACTAAACTCTGATTGACCAACGTAGTACTTGCCGTTATCAAGTTTGAGCACATACACACCAGGCTTGTGAGGTGGATTTCCCATGACGTACCCATTAAAACTTTCAGTATCAGTGTTTATGTTTTGTCCGTGTGGGCTTGCTACGTTGGTGTCGCTATCCGATGCTGCTGAATCGTGAATGGGATGGATCAATGGCTGCACGGGCACACGTGATTGGATAGGCGGTGGTATTGAAATTTTTGCCGGTTCTGGGTCGCGATTGTTAAGCACTCTATTCAGTTGCTCTGATATGCTCAGTGGAAGGGAAGGCCGGGCACTTGCTGCGGAATCGGATGTGGTTGGTGGCCTGTACATAAACTGCAGCCAATTGTTTGGAGACGGTTCCGTTTGCGTCGAATTCATGATTGACCAGACAGACAAGCCCGATGTATTCTGCGCCGATGAGGCAAGGGTCGGTGATGGGGAACTACTTGACGACGGAATAAATTCAATTTGTGAAACTTTTTGTTTTTTGTTTCCGTTGAAGCAAGGATCGCGAAAAAGCAATTTACCAACCCCCGTTTCGTTTCTTAGTTTCTGAATGATTTCCTGTGGATTGTATGTCTGAAAGCTTTCAAATTTTGAAACCAGGAACTGTGACCGCTCAATCACTTGCTGTCGGTCCGGCGGCGCAAAGAATGTAAACTTCTCCCATGGAATAAACTTGCCGCAAATGTCCACTTCATATAAATTGGCTATTTTGAGAGGATTCTTTGTCGTAACCCGCTTCCAGATAACAGTGTGGCCATTTATCTTGTATACATTAGCCGGATTCATTATGGCTCAGATACACGGTTTTTTGACGTACACGGGTACTTTATTTGAAAAAAATGATAATGAGTGCGTGTAAATATCAAGCAATGGATGCATTCAGTAAAATGAGGCCATGATCAGCGGAACAGAGACAGTCGGAAAATGAAGTTGCCGCCAAAGGAGGGTCTGTAACACTACCCAATCCGCAAAGTTTACATGCTATATTACCACCCGTGCTGTACTGGCCATTTGCACATGGCGTGCACGGAGCATATGGATATATGACTCCGTGAACGTAGATATGCCCCACGTACTCGTAGCCTGCAATGCATTCACAGTCGCTTGCGCTGACGCTTTCCATCGACGATGTTTTGTAGTCGGGGCATGAAGTACATGCGGGTTTGGTATCGATCAGCGAAATCCCCCCTGTCGAGTATTTTCCCGCGGGGCATGATGCGCATACCGTTGGGTGTGAAGTGTTGGACCCAAAACCCGACTTGCAATGGCAGTACAGCTCGGACGATGCGCGCTTTGGGGACTTTTCATTGGCCCCGCAGAGTGTGCATTCGCTGGCAGTTCCGAATGAGTACGTATTGGAGGGGCACTCCTGGCAGAAGTTGGTTGCGTGGGGAGCGTAGAAGCCCGCGTTGCATGGAGTGCATATACTTTGGGAAAAGTCGAATTGGTATCCAGCATTACATCGGCAGTCGTGTATGGATGTACTTCCCTCGTATGCAGTATGCGAGTTTTCGGGACACGCTATACACTCTAGCATTGCCTCGCTGTCTTGGTATGTATTGATAGGACAAGGCGTGCATGTCAGAACTTCGGGCTCACGTCGAAACGTGCCAGTTGAACACTTATGACATGCAAGATGAACGCGGACAAAGCCCAAGTCACAGACGCAGTCCTGCTCGTCCACCCCCCAACGCAGTGATGAATTTTCGGCGTTGACCGCTTGTAGAGTGTGTCGTCGTTGAGAGTCACTCGCGTCGATGAGGTCGCATACACCGCACGGCTGATTGTGATCAATGAAGTAATGGCCATCCGCGCAGAAATTGCAGGCATTGTTATTGAATCCAGTCTTCACGGTGTACTCGTCGCAGCCCGCGCAGCTCTCAACACTCCAGGTGTCATGTCCGGGAAAGCAAACGCATTGTGAGACGTCGTCCATTATGTTGGAAAAAGTCACGGCGGTTTCAAGCCGGCCCGAGTGTGATGGGCATGCTTGGCAGTGTTCAGACGTAGTAGCCCCGTTTTCGTCTTTGCCATAGGTATGTATGGTGGTGGATAGCCCACACAGATTACATGCCTGCATTCCCAGTACAGACTTGTAAGACCCGCGGGGGCATAATTTGCACATTCCACTTTCTGAGAATTTCCCGAAGCCACAGACGCAGTCGGAGCCGGTGGCGCTGCCGTCTGTCAATGTGAAGTTTGCGCCGTGGACATTTTCGGGGAGCGAGCTGTATTCTGAACATTCCACGCAGGAGGTGCTCTGGAGATCGGGCGTAAATGAGTTTACAGGACATTTTGCACATGGCGCATTGCCTACGCTTTCCTTGAAGTGCCCAGGAGTACAGGCGCTGCATGCAAACGACGTTGTGGCAGTGTCACCTTCAAATCCTTCTCGGCATATACACGCGTTTGATGCTGCATTTCCATTCGACGTTGTCATGCGTGAAGAATCACATTGCTTGCACTGCGTTTGTCCCGTCTCATCTTGATATGTATGTAACGGACATGCCGAACAAAGTTCGCTATTGCCAACGCTGGATATGTATGACTTATTGAATCCTGGTGGACACATGGAGCAGCCGTGGGGAGCATCTTCACACGCTCCTAAGCACTGTCCAAATACCATATTTTTGCATAGAGACGCATTGCAGGTGCATGAATGTATGGAAATGCTGCCCTCGAGACTTGAAGAGCCATCAGCGCATGGCTGGCATGTCCCGTCGATGCCATAGGTATTTGCTGGACAGGGAAAACATTCCCCACTTAGATAATAGCCATCCTGACATTGACACGATGTGATTCCAGTTTGTCCCTCACGTCCTAATGTACTGGATAGAGCAGGGCAACTGACACAAATGTTGTCGTAATACTCATCTTCGTCGCATAGTTTGCATGATTGACCAACTTTCTCATAGGGGGCGACACATGAACACGTCAATCGATCAGGAGTTGATTCGGAGTTATTCCAACACGGTTGGCAGGCGGTGGGATTATGCATGAACGTTCCATCCGCGCATAAAGTACACGCTGCATTACCTATCGTATTTTTGAAATATCCGGGCTGGCATTGTACGCATTGCAATGAATTGTCTTCTTCGAATCCCAGTAAACATACACACTCGGTATGATCAGCGTTTGCAGTTCGCATATAAATGTCACATATTTCTGGATCTGAATTGCCTTTGGCACATCGGTGTCCATCTGGACATGGTATACATGATATAACATCACCTACATTTACAGCGTATAATCCGGCAACACAGAGACACTGGTTCTCCAGATATGCCCCTTTGTTTGAAGTGTATTCATTAGATTCACAGCCAACAATATTGGGCAATGACATGACCGATTGAGATGGACAGAAATGATGTAATGGGCAAAGTTTACAATAATCAGAGTTATTCAGTCGAAAAAACCCGTTTGCACACACGCAATCCTGTCTGTCATGATTTCCAGTGCCGAACGTGATTAGATTTGCGTCCAGAGATGCACAGCTTGTTCTGACTTCGTCGACACAGAATGAGTTCTCTGGGCATATGAGACATTGGCCATTATTTGCGCGATAATATCCAGTTTTGCATAAGCAGTTTTCCACGCTGAAACTATTTGCTGGTGACGTCGTGTTCTCAGCACATTGAAAGATTTGGTTTTCGAAGCAATAGTGATCCTCTGGGCAATTATTACACATGTCACCAAAATTAGAGCATGAATCTGAAATTGATCCATCGTTGCAGAAAGAGCCATCGGGGCATACGCATCGCTGATTGATGTTGACACTGGCTGGATGATCCAAAGACACGGGAGAGCAGTATTCAATGACACCATCCGCCGAGCCATCGATACTGCCATGACATATTAAGGAGTTGTTGCATAACACACAGTAATCTGAAACGGTATCGTCCTTTCGGTAGTATTCGTTGCATACACAGTCATCCTGTTCGTTTTGCTGTGGCAGGGCCGTGGAATCAGGGGGGCAAGTAACCTGTGTATCGTTAAAGCAGAAATGGTCTTCCGGACAGACAATACATTCATGTTGGTCATTTGCATGGAATCCGGCGTTGCAGATGCAGTCGTCAATCACGTCCATGCCGCCCAGCGTGAGGGTAGTACTGTGGTCTGGGCACTGCAGAAGAGTATTTCCCCCCGGACAATAATGATCTACCAAACATCGAGCACAATTATTCGGTTCCCCGTACCACCCAGGCAGGCAAATACACGACTCAAATGTGCTGCTGGTAGATATAGAAGAGCTGCCCAAGTTACAAGCCGTTTCTGTAAACTGATTGGGACAAAAGTAATTCTCCCTGCATTCCCGACAAGAATCTCCGGCTTCTCGAAAAAAGCCCGTGTTACATGTACAGTGATCAATAGAATATGACTGCGTCGGCGAGGTGGAATGCTCTGGGCAACTAATGCATCGATTTGGTATGTATGGTTCGGACCCGTTATACCACGTTCCACTGGCACAAGCTGTACAAGGGCTAGAGCCGGTGATGGATTTGTATTTTCCCGCGGCGCAACTGGTGCAAGCAGAGCCGTCAGGTCCAGTGTAGCCAGCGTTGCATTTGCAGTGTACTATGTCGGAGCTGGAAGAAGGCGAATTGGAGTTAGATAGACATGAAATGCATTCGTTGCTGAGGTCATAAGATCCGGCGCTACATGCTTGACATAACTGATTGCCTGGACTGGCTTTGACATACCCTGCGGAACAAGGTTGACAGACGCCAGCGATTTTTTCATACTCAACGAGGCAAATGCAGTCCAGTATATCACCACTGCCTTCCGGTGATTGCGTGTTTACGGGGCAGTCTGTGCATTCCACGAGCGAAAGTGAATACTCGTTGGCTTGACATGCAACGCAAGTGTTATCTACCGTGTCCCGTAACATGTCGATGCTGCTGTCAATGTCAATGGTTCCAGACGGGCAATTCAGACAGAGAGCGGACCCCACCACCGGTTTATATGTCCCGGGAGAGCATGCCAAACAACTACCTCCATCTGGCCCGGAATAGCCAATATTACACTTGCAATCCGTAATGTCTGTGGATCCCGGGAGTGATTGTGAGTCGGTTGGGCATGCAGTGCAGATTCGACCAGCCTCTGTATCCTGCGTGTACCCACCACAAAAGATACAGTCGTCGGCGGTAGTCACCGCTGTATTTATTGTGTACTTGCCGGTGGCGCAAGCATCACAGGCTTGGTTGACCACAGCTTCTTTGTAGTACCCGGTGCGACAGGGCGAGCACGACGCCTCGGGTGTGAGGAGAGGGGGGTCGGTGCCTGGCAGAAACGCAGTACAGCTCTCACATACGGGCTCGTGTCCCTGGTTGCATTCGCATCCAGCGCTGCCGTCGACACTTGAACTGTGATCCGTGCATTGAAGGCATATCGTTTTGCCAGTTTCGTGTTGATATGTTCCTGTCAAGCATGTGACACATTCAATTGCTGTTCCCGTTGAGATGGACCCTGCAGGGCATGCCTGGCACGGATTATCACTTATGACCTCTTTATAGAACCCGGGCTGGCATGGCAGGCATTCACTTCCAATCTTTTCGTATCCTGCCTCACAAAGACAACTTGAAATCGATGTGGATGCCTGGCTGCTGAATGAGTTATCATGGCATGCCTGGCACTGTATGGACCCAAGGTTGGGGTTATACGTCCTTTCAGGACATGCCAAACATGCAGAACTACCAAACTCATTTTTGAAATACCCAACGTCGCAAGCAATACACGTCGTATCATACAAGGGCGCCACACCATCAGCGCCAGTGTATCCAGGTAGGCATAGACAGTCTCCGCCTGGTTCACTGCGCAAACTCAGCGCTTTGCATTCTGGAATGCAGAGAAGTCCCCAAGGTTCGTATTGGTCGTTACATGTACAATCGGAAAACTCATCGGAAGCTGCAGGGGAGGTGCTGTGAGCAGGGCAATCCAGGCATGTGTCGGGGGTAACAGCTGCCACGGTTGTTGAATACGTGTTGATTGGGCATGACAAACATGCGCTGTCGGCCGTCGTGGTCTTGTACTTGCCCGCAATGCATTCAGTGCACGGATCTCCTGTATATCCCGCATTACACTTACAGTCATCGATTGACGAGGACAGTGGTGGGCTGCTGGCATGTTGTTGACAATCGTACTGGACGTTTTGTGAACAGTACTCATCTGCCTGGCATTCAACGCAAGTAAAACCGGTGGACGGGTCTAAATTATTGACCTTGTGGTAGCCGTGCAGACAGATACAGTCAGCAATGTCGTCGGACTGTGTCGTGGACAGCGAGTGAGACGGACAGCTGTATTGCAGGTCAGCAAAGCAATATTTCCCCGGTTCGCATATCTGACACGTAAGGTGTTCAGACGCTGCAATGGATAAGCCGATGAGGGCCAACATACACTGCATGTTAGGCATATATAGAAGTAAAGTAGATTCGAATATATGCTTTATTCATATAACATGAGATGCTGTTATGAACAAGTTTCACATGGCTTGCATACGTTCTCATTTTGATCTTCGTAATAGTTATTCTCGCATCGATCCACCCATCGCTGGGTATCGATAGTGCTGCTACCGGTGCATTTCTGGTAGCTGGATGATTTCTTCTTTTCGGGATTATCCTCAGAACATTTGAGGCAGCATTCAGCGTTCCATGTATTGGCATTGTCCGCGCGGTCAAAACAAGTCTTATCAACAATGTATTCCGGTGGGCAGTATGGAATGCGTGTTCCGCGGTGTCTCTCTCGAGGTACACTTTCTACGACGTCAAATTTGCAATGTGAGTCTGCACTGCCGCTACATTCCAATGCAGTAACGTCGGTGGAATCAGGGTCCCATCGCGTGTACGAATGTCCTCCACATGATTCAACAATGAAGTATTCTTGATTTGCTTCTTCGACTTTGAGGCAGTCTCTACATTCGTAGTCGGTGGTGGCCTCGGGGTCCGCACAGCCCATTGTCTTATTGTGATAAAGATATTGGCTTGTGGAACAATCTGACTGAGTACTGCATGCGGTGCATGTGCCTGGGTTATTTAGCTCACATCCTTTGTTATATTGGCTGTCTGTGCAACCAGTGCATGGAATGCACATACCCTCCCGGACAATTTTATAGTTCTGGATCAATTCTGGCGTGCATACGTCATTGTTCAATGTCTTGATAGTGATTGCATTTGATGTGTCTTTTACGTAAATTTGGCTGGATTCTGGTCTACCACAAAGATGGCTATATTGATAGTTTGAACATTGATCGTTGCAGTACCTGACTCCACGGCTATTGATGTCGAGATATGAACCAGGAGGAACTGGGTTTCCATTCTTGAATTTGAAATTGACGAGAGGGTGGGCATGACTGTCAAACAAGGGTTCAACGTTCCAAAGTCCAAAATTGCCCATATCTTGACATTTCAATTCCATAATTGGAATCAGAGTACAGTTTTCGGGGTTGACATACGTATTGAACCAGTGTAAGTCTGGGCATGGTCTGCATTCAGTTTCGTCAATCAGTTTGAAGGGTTGGAGGTGGCCATTTGGAAACAATTTACAAGCCTTACATGACCGATCGCCAATACCGCTTGAAGGGTTAAAGAAGTGTTTCTTGTTGAGTTTACTACCACAGTTGCAGTCGGTATGGGTTGTCCGCGGCATTGCACTGTCCATATCCTCTTCGTTTGCAAAGGTCGTGCACCGCTCGCACTCCGTGTTGGCTGTTGTGGGCTTGAATGTTCCATCATCGCATACTTTGCATGGATTGTCTATGGAAATATCAGTGGTTAAATCAGTTGGTTCAAATCCTGGAAGACACACACATTTTCCGCCCTCGGGTGGGCAGCTATCTAATTTGGCATTCAACCCTTCACATTCATTTTCCCGTTCTGTGCAAGAATGGCATTTAGTTCGGTCCTTTCCTGGCCTCAGATCGGTGTATGTACCGGCATCACATGTTTCACACCGCCCCATAAATGTGTTGGAGCAATCTACCCAAATTTTACCGGCGCTACAAGATGGTGCCTTTTCCGTCTCAATTACATCGCAAGTAGTACAGGGTGCTCCAGGTGTTTTAGGATATTCATTTTGGGGACAGCGGTCGCATACTACATTTTCTTGGCATCCGTTGTCGGAGAGTTGTCCATTTAGATAGTAAGTGTATCCCTCTGAACATGTCACACACGGCCGTGCCAAAAAGTTTGAAAGAACAAAATAATTGACAGGAATAGGTTCACACTTGCATGTCTTGGGATCTCGCGGTTTGGGAACGCAGCCGTGGTGGTTGTAGGTGCCCATGTCCATGTTGTGATTGAATACGTCGCTATCCACGCTCACACTTTCTTCACAGTATCCTCTGTCATTTTCTTTGCCGTGTCTACAACACACGCCCTGTGATCCACATTTGCTATAGCATAGTTTGCCAGGAGAAAAATAACGATGATAACATGGCTTCCAACCTGTACATGTTTCATCCCCTGAATATCTGAAATTTTCATCCAAATTGTCGCAATATTTGCACACATGCTCTCTTTCTTTACATTCGTCCCAGCAATCTGCAAAGTTGCCAAATTCTGCGGCGTTGCCGTCGCTCACGGCCGTTTCGTGACACTCTTGTAATGTAGTAGCCCATTCACCGTTTATCTTTTTTATGGCGTAATTGTCTTCACAATTACTGATATCGTAATCAGAAGATCCAAGACGTTCAATTCGATCACGTTTTGCATAACCTCGTCGTTTGAAAGGATCTGAAATTCGCTGATTAAATGGTAGAGTGCCATCGGCTGTAAACCAGGAGCTTCGTGGATTTGTGAACCAAAAATGATTCTGATCAAATTCACGTTTCTGTACACAAATATCAGTCCCCCCAGCTGAATTTCCTATCAATGAGCGATGCCAGGGTTGATCATTTTTGCCGTCAAAATCAATCCAATATATGTCATCGAGAAACGATACCACGACATCTCCACAATGAAAGTAAGGATTAGCATAAACAGGATATGTTTCCCAATTCAAATCATATTTGTCCCGGTCCATACAGCATACTTCATCGCCTCGTAAGAACCGTGGTAAATTCTGTGGGTATATGAATCCAAGGTGAATTAAACCAAGTATTAAGTGTGTAATCTGCCTCATTATAACAAACAATATCTCTGCTTTAATATGTATTTATGAGATTCCAATAAAACTATCAATGAAGGCCCTACTTCTTGTGGTCTATTGTGTTGGTAGGTGTCTCGCTGGTTACCCCTCCTTCTCCAGCTCCACCTACCCCCTGGTCATCTGTGGCAGCTTAAATGCCGACTACGCCGCATTGACCTCGCCTGGACATTTTCCCAATGCGCTCCCGGAGACGAACTGTGTAGCAATTGATGTGTGTAGCGAGGTGAATAATCGAGGGGAGTCGGTTCCCAAAAACACATGGCTTCATCGAAGTTTAAAGAGTCTGGAATATGACGGAGAGGCGGCATTGAGTAGTGGGGTGTACAACTATTTCAATATTGAGTATGCTCGAATTCCATCTGGGATCAGAGTTGAGTCATGTGCACCAAATTTTGGCCACTTTGTGAATACCGGGGAATATCAGTGTGATGAAGAAACCGTGACAAGTGTGACTTCTGAATGTCCTGCATATGGAGGCTATACGCCGCAAAATGTGTATGGGTCCAACGATGTTTTGCCCAATGTGCTATACTATGTTCAATATTATTATACTGCGGCTACTTGGCCATATAATGACAACGCTTTGCATAGATTTTACTACATTTCTACCGCCGTGTCGTACATCGACGGTCAGAATCCCACGCTCAGATTTGTTCGAGGTGAAACTTACACATTCAGGTACAAAAAACAGGGATCAAGATATTTGGCTTTCAAGACGGCGAACACGCATGTTGAAACTACTCATAACTATGCAGGCTGTTCAATGGGGTCGTGCAGTTCGAGCAATTGGTGTACTACAACTTGCAACATTCCAATTGACGAACCTCTAGACATATTGTATTATAACAGCAATCAGGCTGGTTGGCCGACTGGGGTCGTGAACATTATTCATGAAGCAGACTTGGCGTCACCGGTTACATTTCTACCGTCGTGTTTGAAGGCCGTACAGTATGATAAGGAAGGTGAGTATGATGCTGCATTATACGGTACTACCCAAATGATACGATACTCATTCGAAGATGACTTTGGTTGTTTCACCGCCGGGACTCATGCAATGAAGCCTAACAAATGCCCCGAGAAGTCTCATGCGGTGTTTATTCCCGGTACCGACTGTGATTTCACATGCGAGTCTGGTTACACTAAAATTGGAAACGACTGTATTGTCGATGCATGTGGGACGGGTTACCAGCAGGTGAATAACGAGTGTACGTTAATATGTCCGCAAGATGTCTGGGGTCTAGCAGTGTATTTGCAATGTCCCGCGGGGTACAAGGGTATTTCAAAATGTGACGTGGGTCCGCAGGATTTGTTCGCGTGTGAACCGTGTTCGGTACCACCAGGCCAACGTGGTCTTGAGCCGTGCACAAATTGCTTCGAATGGAACCAGTGTTTGTACGAGCCATGTCCTGCTGGTACTTATGGGGTGGATGGGGTATGTAATGAATGTTTGGACGGATGGGTGTCGGGTGAGGGGGCCTCTGCGTGTTTGTTGCTATGTCCAGATGGTATGCATGCTGTAAATGGGTTGTGCGAAGAATGTCCAATCAATTACTACAACTTGGCAGGCACGAACCCATGTCAGGCGTGTGAACATGGATTTCATCAGCCTGCTCCTGGTCAGAGCGAGTGTACTGCCTGTTTTTCAGAATCAGTCGACGTTTCTGACGTTTGCGGGCCTGGTCGGATGTTGGTGCGAAGCGTGGCGGATCTGGATGACTACTACGTTTCGTTAGACGCGGAAAAGCAAAATACGTATGATTTATTAGCATTCTGTGCTGCGTCGTACGCATGTGTACCGTGCAAACCGGGATATTTTGAAACTAACCAGACATGTATTGCGTGTCCGATTGGGTCATATCAGCCCAACTACATGATGACTGAATGTTTCCCGTGCAGCAATGGCCAGACAACGACTGCTTCTGCGTCTACCCATTCGTTGAATTGTGTGTGTTTACCGGGTTTCGAGTAACGTTTCACGAGACGACATAGATTGACGTAAGAATAAACGTAGCAAATACGCCAATGAGCTGCCATTCCTTGACAACCGACCCCTTTTTCTTCACTCTGACGACGAACTGCGCTGAGTTAGTTGAGGCGACAATTTCTTCCGTGGTTTCAACCTGATGTAGATATTCTGTCCAACTTAGACATGCCCAGTTGCTAGAGCTGAAACCGTATGCGTAATAACCAGGTAAACACTCCCATGAGCAAGACGTATGTGTACGTTTCCAGTTCCAAGAAGTGTTCTGCATCGCACGCGACGGTGTGTTGTCATACGCGCAATTTACGCACCCCTGCATGGTCCAATACTGGTGGTAATTACAGGAGAATGAGTACCAAATTAGGCCGGACGGAGCGACCGCAGGGATGACATCCTGTTGCAATTTACAGGTATTTTCCATTGCGTTGTATGTGTAACCTTCATTGCAGGTCCATTCACACTGGTACACATATTGAGAGTGATTGGGTTTGTTGGTGCAGGTTACGCACTCCTTACAGTACGTACGGTTGTCGGGAAATGTGCTTCCGATGGGACAGATAAACTGGCATGGTGCGCACCATCCTTCGTTGTTTCGAAAGTGAGTATCCAAACACGTCTTTGAGCAATTATTGCCTATGAAAGTTTCACCGGGCAGGAGGAGGTCTTCGTCACACGCTTCACACTTCCTCTGAGTGTTGGTCTCTGTGCTGCATTTGTGAATTTCTCTCATTCCCTCACAGTCTGCGATACACGCTTCACACCGTGAGTCTTCCATGCTGCTTCCGTCGATAAAGATTTCGTTTTCGGGACACTCTTGATTGCTATGTTGTACACATGTGTACACGGGACTTTTTTCAAAGATTGTTCGTGTTAGGTGATAATCGGATTGGCACTGCTGATTGCAACTGTCAGACACGCCGACAGTGCCAGTGGACGTGAAGATTAAATTGGGATCGTCGCCCAGAGTGGATATGCAATCTTCGCAGTCAGTGCACTCGCCTTCATCCTTTAGATATCTGCCAATACCGCAATCTACATTGCATAGAACACAACTATCTGGATTGGTTCTCTTTCGATAGAGACCCAGACATTGCAATGAGCAGTCTATGTCGTACATGTAATCCGATTCCGCCATAGTCGTGTTATTGAAGTATTGGGGTGGGGTGACATCTTTGCAATCTTTACATTCGTACGCATTCCAGGTTATATCTTGCGTATGATAGGTTTCACATTCGTACTTGATTTCATTATGTGTACACGCTTGACTGAGCGTTATGGATTCCGTGGCAGTGACAAGCATGCGCATGTACCCCGATTCGCACACCGCGTCGCAGTCGGAGCCAAAACTTATCGCATCTGCGTTATATGACCCATACTCCAACGTGGGAAAACTGTTACACTGCCTCAGTATAGACAACGCGGCAGCCACGTAACACCAAGTCTTGACAGAGAGATTGTTCATTTCGCGTGTACGGAGCAATCTAATATACAACATTGTGTAAGTGAACGGAATATACCAAAAAAATATAACTTCCTCGTGTTAATGTGTGTATGTTACTGGGACAGGAATGCGCAAGATTGATATCACGCAGTTTCGCGTAATCAAAGCCGGCATGGAGCATATTTCTGACGTTCCCGTGAAACTCAACTCCATTATGGCCATTATGGAAAAGAACGAATCATACATATGGTGGCTGGAGCCAAAGGCGGGTAATCTTCAGTCCCAGATCGCTTCGGTATGCATCAACAAACATTTCTACGCTCTCAATCTCCGGCTGGAGAAAATTATCTTCAGACACATTCGACTCACCAAAAACTTCGTGAATGTAGAGTTGTTGGAGAATGGAACACAGAAGTTGCGAATTCCAACACGCTTGCTCAGAGAAAAACTTCGCACCGCTATTCGATCTCAGGTAAACATGCTTTAAAATGTATGATGCGTACGTAAGTATATTAAGCGTCCTTGTATTTTGAACAGGCAATGCAAAAGTCATCCAAGGTGATTGACACAGGGCAGAAAACAGTCGGCAGTCGGCGTAAAAGTAAGACGGCCAAGATATCCATCATTGACGTTGACCAGACTCGAAATTTTATTAAGCATATCAACGAGGCCCACTTACAATACGAGAAAGTTTACTCGCTGATGCCCAGTGTAGATAGCATGATCTGTCAGATGAAACGAATAATGAGCATCGAATTTCCAAATTTGAATCTTGACGACGTCTTCGTGAAACGAGATTTCAAACGCGATACTTCAGCTGATTTCCAAACGAAGCCATTGCTTGCGTCGGCGTAAGTATGTATTTCTTACCTGCCGAAGGATAAGAATCATGGGATGCTTCTTCTTTCTTGATGGTTGCAACTTCATTGGCGTGATCCATCTGCAACGTAAGTAGTGCAATAAGAATGATGATAGTTGTACAGAGCAATGTGACGTATAGAATCTTTTCAAATTTACAGAGCTCAAATTCCGGCTGTAAGTTATGACTTTCCTCGTTGAAAACATAGCTCAACGTTGGCACATTTTCGCCGTGTCTTGTTCCAATCATGAGACCAAGAACACTGAGTACCAGCACCTCAGACATGCTGCTGGTGTCCAGTGTAACGTCAATTGTACCATCTTCAGAAGGTAAACTCAAGATGTTTCCGTCGAGTGAAGTGATGGTTTTGTTGATTGTTTTTATTCTTGACATGCTACACGAGATACTGTCCTTTATTTTTTCTCCCGTTGCGGACTTGATGTGTTTTTCAAATGCATTTAAAAGATCGGCACATGTAAGTTGCACTGTTGCCGTATTGGTGCAAGGGATGGCCAGGTCGTCATCGGTGGATGTGGTATTCTCAGAGTCCTCGGTTGCCGCTACCATCAGAAAAATCACACAGAATGTGCAGATACCAATCAGAAAACGCTTTTGCATGGTTCTACACCCTCAAAAATGGTCTTATATGTGTCTTGTTGTGATTTTGTCTATTAAAAAGAGTTTAAGTCTTTGATGCCACGGTGTATCGTGTGCAAGTTTGGTCTTCATGTCTGTCCGCCGCGGAGCGCCGCGTTTGTTGTTACGTTCGGAACGCAATCACCCGATGACGCTTGGCGGTCCATGATAGAAAGAGCAGAGAAAAAGTCCATATCCAGCGTGTCAGTGTACTGCGAGCAATGTTGCTGTATCCGGGCCATCTCCAACGAGACGAATGCGACAGATGCGCTTGTTCAGCATGAAGTGCAGTGGAGAGAGTGGAACTTCAGGCCGTAAAAAAGTCTCCACTCAATAACTGCTCAATGTCATACAAGCAGGTCTTGTCATATACCGTTTCTTGGACGGGTTCTATGATATCGTTGAGGTCAATGCTGGCAGACGTGGTGACATCTAGGAATGATGAAGGGTCTTGTTCCATCGTGTTTGCGTCATTATCATACGACGCCTCATTATGTGCATTACATGCAGCCAGCAGAGCTGTAGTGTACTGCACACGATTATTAAATCTTTTCTCTTTCCGGGTCCTTGTACTTCGTTCCGCGTACGTGCCTTTCATGGCCCTGTAACCCGGCGTGAGGCGGTGCTTGTAGTTCAAGAACCACTTGCGAACGGATTCCAATGATTCTTTGTGAAGATACTTTGCGTGCATGGCCTTGACCATTTCGCTGTCGGCCTTGACGTTCTGCTTTGCCCATTTGTTCAAGAACTCCAGTGTTTCTTCACTGAACTTGGAAGGACGGCCAGGCTTCTTTGCTGTGCCTGCGCTGCTTGCTTGCGACGTTGTGTTCATGCTGCTCGCACTTGAGTCCGGCAATATCGTCGCGTTGTGAATGTGGTTGGTGTTGTTTTGAAAGTGCATCGCCTTCGTCGCAGTGACGCGCCTGCTGCGTGGCATGCCGCCTTCAAACCTGTGCAAATCAGTGTTGTCGAAGTTGGCGCCCATAAGCCCGTCTTAAACACTTTTTTTACATTTTTTTTTTCTGGACCCAATGGTCCATTATTCAAACTTAAATCTCCTGAGTTTGAGTGCAATGGTATGGAATGCCATGCTTTCGCAGGCTCGCAATGAGCGGCGACGGCAGAATGCAGAGACACACCGCTGGAACAATTCGAAACGACTACCCACATCGGGTCCGCCAATTGAAGAGCACACGCGGGTTGTTCTCAGAAACTGGATGCAGGAGAGAAGTGAGGCCGGTAAGGACACAACGATTGCCAGTATTCGGAACATGGTTCAAGAACTTGGCATCAAGCACACTGCAGAGCAGATTTCCAAATGGATGTCCAACCAGAGAACCGGATTGAAAGGTCGTCAGCGCAGAGAATACGATCGACAATATCGGGTCAACATGACGGATGAGCAAAAAGAACGAAGAAGACTGGCTCGTCATACACAAAAGCGACATAAAACGCCTTCCGCCGCAGGTCCAAAGATCACAGCAGAAACCCGAAAAATTCTTCTACAATATGTAGACAAAAATCCAAAGCCGAGCATTCATGAATGTAATGCTATACGCATAGCATGTAAGTTGGAGAATAGTTCGCATCAACTACAACGGTGGTTTCGAAACTTTCGCACAAGCACTGCCGAATCCCAAAAACGCGGGCCGCGAATCACGAGGAGTACCGCGGTTTCTCTCCGGCAATATGCACGGGACGGTGGGCGCCCGACCATATTTGAGTGTGAATCGCTGCGCATGTTACATGGATGGCCACAGACCGCCTCACAAATTCAAGCTTGGTTTCGACGGAATGTGGGCACTGACACAACACAGAACACAGCGTATGGTACAAACGTGGAGGTTCATGAAGACGACAACGATCTTCATTTTTTGGCTAACGATCATGAAGTACACACATTACCGATTGAGAAGTGTGATGTGCACGGTTCAGACGAGGGTTCCGGTGTGAGCACTGGCGAGTATGATCCGTTGAATTTGGACTCGTTTAGTAGCGACGTGTGGATGAATGTTCCGGAAACAGTCTCCGAGTTGGACGTTGAGAATGACTGGTCAATGTTTTAGAATCTGGAGAGCAACTATAATGCAGATAATCTTTTCATAGGCGTGTAAGATATAAGATCTGTCCCCTGTCACTGTAATGTGCAGATGCGTGATATTGCTCTTCTTGTTGACAATACAGATTTTGCGCGCTGACAATGTTCTCGTCAGTATTCAGTCGCAGAGTCAGACCGAGATGGAATTACTGACGGAGAAAGTAGACCAGGATATTCAGCTGTCTCATAGTAGCATGCGCCAGACTCTGGGCGCTATCGAGGCTACCATGTCCCGAGTGGTTGATGAGGATTCAGAGTACTTTGTTGCTCCTGTTCTCTCGGTGCCGACGTGGAGCATGCTGAAGGACATAGAGTATAATATGAGCACTGACGACTGGACGTTTGAGTATCAGACAATGAGAGCAGAACCAACAACCTTGAATCAGTTCCATCGCGTTCTGTACTTTACCAAAGCAGGAATGGCACAGCATGGCGATATTGACAATCAGTGCTTGCAGGACGGCATCAGTTCCGAGGATTGTCTCTCCTATTTACAAAACTATTACACTGTTTCTCCGGATTTTGCTGGTCAGGCCATCGATTATATTACTTACCAAGGCACTGGATCAGATGATATAAGCACGGAACTAAGCGGGGAACCCAGCAGTCTTACCGAAAATGTCAAAATTACAATCCCTCACACGCGTATACGCAACGGTTCACTTGCGCTGGCCAGGCAGGAAACGCATGTGCACCCTATATTGGGGTCGCAGACGCAATGGACGTTTGGCATCGGCATGCTTTTTTGGGGCGTGGGTAATACCATGATTTATTTCGACACGTTTGATCTCATCGAGAACAGCTTTGAACAGCTTGCCATTTCAAGAAGCAACTCATACTCACTTGCCAGGCACGTGTCGTTCTGGACGGAACGAGTCCAGTACGACACGAGTATCCGTATAGCAATCGTAGAATATTTCCTCAGTCCTGGATATGAGATTGTTAACATTTCAGTTTCGTTGAACTACGAAGACATCACGCCTGCTGATTGTTCTGGAATGACGGAAAAAGTAAACGCATTAGCGGACAAAACCTGTCTGTACGCGCATGACCTGTGTTCCCCCAACACATTGCTCACGGGAGACTCCGGTGACCTGATCTCGTATGCAATACCCATACCCCAGCATCACGCTGCTGGGATCCAAGTTAATACATTACTAAACATCAGGGACGTAGTAACAGACCGGATCATTATGAACACGCTCAATTTCAAAACAGACACGGAACCCCAAGACGTATGCTTAGCTCCAAAGACGGAAACGTTCGACCCGATTTTGAATGTGAATGTTACTATCTACAAAGGACATGCCTTGGTGGCGCAGGAAATTGACGGTACGTTTACGGTTCAAAACGTTTCCGACAATGCTTTGGGACTGCCGGAGGCGCTTATGACTCTGGTTTTATCACCGAAAGACGAAAAGGCGGACACGTACTTTGCCGACTTCCCAGACGAAGTAATTCAGTTGGACGAACTATACATCACACACGCCATACAGGGATCCACTGCGATTCCAGAAACACCGATCAATAATGTCACAGGAGTTCATGACACACATGAAGGGGTGCTGATGACGGGCCGGTCGCAGCTCGAGCTTGATCGACGTCTACTCCAAAACTGTCCGCTAGAGTACGCCTGGGACGCGTCCCTGGAATGCGTGACCACTCAGGATTGGACGCTGACGGGACAACATCCAAGATCCTTTTCCAGTGGCAACACATATTTTGTCCGTCGGGCGACGTTCACAGTCGACGACGTATCGTGGTTACAATCGCATTCTATTTTTATGGACTCTTCATTTGCATGGTCATTTCTACACCAAATTCAGGCTCTAGTCCCAAGCGAAACGCGGCGTGGTAAATCGGCATTCTACTTTATTTTTCCAGTGTATGAGTGGCCGGACAAATCTCCGATTGGTCTCAAGGATAAGGCTCTTGTTAGTTTCTCGTGGTCTGTTAGCAAAACTTCAATGACCTCGCGCAGGTTGTTAGAGGTTAGGAGGACACGCCCCCGTGGGAAGGAGAAGCCTACAACAGCAAGCAAATTCAAATTTCAACGCGTCAATAAGATGCCGCGCATCCAGTTAGACACAACAAAGCAGAAGAAACAGAACACAAAAAGCTTGCATGGGCCATCAAAATCATTTGAGCTGATGAGAAAAACACGGGCATTGTTTTGAAACAAATAAATTTGTTGCGACTGCGTGTTTTAGGGTTTCCGTGGAAACGAAAACCATGTTCTTTTGACTATATATCATATATCGAACACTGCCCATGATGTGGTTGCTATTATTGGCAACTCTACTCCAAATCCTGTTGATATGGGAGCGGCTACTGTTTCGTGTTCTCATTCTCTTCACGGACAGTGGACGAACAAACTCACAAAGACTTGCCGATAATTCCGTCCTGGGGTCTTGCGTGGGCACATTCTGGATTTGGATGAGTTCGCCCGGCCAAATGTTGTCGCGGGCGGCGAATGCTATCGTATCAAACGTGTTGGTATATGCGTCGATTGTCTTCTTCTGTGCACTGATGTATGTCGTCAACGTCAATGCATCCTCTTTTCTTGCGGGATATGCGTCAACGTACAACAGTGGCCTGGGACAGATTATTGATATCTACTTGCAAATTTTAAACCTGCCCAGTATCCTCTTCAGGGGATTTGTTCCGATTTACAATCTTGCTGTCCAGATGATACTGCAATTGGTATACTTTGTCTTTATTCCCTTCACACGGGTCAACGAAGATGTCATTCCGGAATTCATTGAAAATCTGATGAGCATGTGCACGGCCCTGGTCGTATCAACTAGGTCGTTTGTTTCCCATGTGTACAGCTGCGTGGTCCCCTCCACGGCGATAGAGGGGGGTAGTGTTGCGTTTCTGCCCATGGAGACTCAATGTTACGCAAATGTGAACTATTTCGAGTTTGACGCGATGACGCCGAGCATATACACGCGAAAGATGTCATTAAATCTACAGAATATGCTTGTCAAGAGCTGCGGCCCAATGGGCGTCCTTGTGGAGCTCGTGATGTTTCCCTTGGTCGACTTTAATCTGTACAGGGTCATCCACGGCGCTGTGAATGCAATTCTGCATACACTGGTTGCCCTGCCAGTAATGACAGTGAGGCGGTGTGAGCATGGCACCTCAGACGATCGCTTCACAAAAGTGGAAAAGACCATCATGTGCATACCGGATTTTACCCCCCTGCATGCGCTGATAATAGAAATGCACCTAGCATTGGGGGTCTTAATAGACAATTGGCTGAACGTTGCGCTTATTCTGGTTGAGAGAGCCATCACGGGTGACGTCTCTGTATCATGTGATTCTGCGTATGAGCAACGTTTCAACATGACACGGGCAGGGGACTTGTTCGCCGTTAGCTCCGCGTCGTTGAAGATTGTGGGCATGACCGATCGACTCTTTGCGGTTACCGACGGTCTGTCCACGGAGTATCATACAACGACGGTGACCGATCACACGGAGATGGCAATAGGGAACTGGCCCTTCCAGATCAATGTCGGATATGGCGTGGCTGCAGTGCAGCAAGGAGAGGTGGCGGACATGGACGGTGGCGGGGATTCCCGGACAGGTCTACTCGGGTGCCAATGTCTGGACAAACTGGACGCGGACGGTGTGCCCGGCATTGAAATATTGTGTGCGAGTGTGCCCTACACCGTTCACCAGGACAATGAGACGGACTACAACACAACAAGCATACACCGGGTCAATTTTGACGCTGCCATTACTGGGACATACCTGACCTGTGACACTACCAAAATCAAGGTCTCCACACTGCGTTTTTCGCAGAAGCGATTCTCGAGAGAGCTGGAGTCTTCGATGGAGGTCGACTACCTCTCCGAATTCAATACCTTTGGAATGTCGGGAGTGCAGCAACCATTCACATATTTTGCTGACGCCGCCATTTACGTCCAGCCTCTCTGCTACGACGGAACTACGCAGCGGTGTCAGCTGTCGGCTCAAAATTGTTTTCCATGGTGTATGGGCCTGCACATTGCTGGGCAGACCGGGCAGAATATATCCATGTATAACGCGCGCCACTGGGACGAAAACGTTAACCTGAAGCAGGTTGACTGTGCTGTGACGTCGGCCACGGAAGTGTGTGAGCGTGACAGTATCCAGGGGTATGTCATAAACGAAGAATTTGGCGTGCGAGGCGCGGCGGTATGCAACCAGGGCTGCACGTTCGATTACAACTCCGAGACGTTCATGCGGCTGGAAGCGCTGAGTGCAGACGAAAAGAATGAAACATTTTTGAGGACCAAAACATTATTGACGCCAACACTGCGTATCGGCCAGCAACCTTTGGTGGTGGCCGGGGATATCATGCTCGTTCGCGACGAGGAAACTCGGGAATTGATGATAAGCCGTCTATTTGACGTCAGTCGGGGATTGTTCACGCGGCGTTCGCGACATTTGGCCCTGGTTAGAAATGAGGAGACGGTGCCAATGATCACAGAGTGTGAGACGGAGGACGACGACATGTGCTTCAGCGAGGCGGCCAAGAACAACCAAATAGTTGACCCACCAAGTTACAAACTGGCTGCATACAACGAAACGCCGACTGCCGTGTCGGAGTTTGGGATACACTGGGCGGTTAACCCGGCGGCAAGTGCTCTCAAGGTAAAATATGAGGACTGCGCTGTTACCGCGCCTACTGGTGGGTCGGATTTTGTTTCAAGTTTTGGGAAAGCGCGCGTGTGGACTTTGCGACCGGTTCGGGCCAGTAGCGCAACAAGCGGAGGACAGGGTGGTCTGGTTTCGTACATGGTAGTGCCAAACTTTATGAGCGTGGACACGCGATGCCGCGAGGTGGTAAATCAGAGGGTGGTTGATTTGGAGTACATCAATTCGGAAAATATACTAGTGACGGTGTACCGAGCAGCGCCCCGAGACTACAATTGGAGAACCGGATACGTGTATGAGGGTCGTTTCTTTGAGTACTCAATGTATTACCTGCATCCAAACCGGAAGGATTGCACCGAGGGCCAGGATCTGGGCAATCATTTTTCATGCTGGAAGTCGGTCTCAACGGGCATGTTCAGCGCCCCAGACTTCGCCGAGGACAAGATTGGAACGCTGTGTCCGAGTATGCGACGAATGCCCGAGTTTGGAAGTGCAATGGCAAGCATGTCAATCGCAGGGTTTGGATTCCTGAAAATCGTGGTAGACGTGGTCACCATCGTGCCCGCAGCTGCCTCTGATATTGCTTCGATCTTCAGGCAACCGCGGGAGCGTTTCACGTTTCATACAGTACTGGACACCTCAGGTGAAACACTGTTTGAAGTCGAGACCATTGTTAGTCATATTGATCGCTCTACAATGATTCTGGCTCACACCATACCCAGGTTGTTTGGTATGCTGGAGGGCAGAAAGGGGTACATAGAGTTACAGCCCAGGTTCATAGGCACGGCCAAAGTTACGCAGCACATGGGATTTATTGACTTTGGCGTTGGGTATGGGTACAGAAAGGTGTCAACATTTGCCTCAGAGCAAATTCGCAAGGTGACCACCCCCATTGCAGAGGGGGCGGGAGACATGTACAAGAAAATGCCGTTCAAGAAGGAGATGAGCGAGATGGGCAAGACCGTACTGACGAATTTGGATGAAAAACTGGCCCGGCCGTTTTTTAATGTGTACACAGAGATCATGAACAAACTCCCTACAGATAAAGTCATGGAGACGTCCTCTGCGTTAATGGGGAGGTATATGAGCATGGGTGGGTTGATGCCCACTAGTCCTCCAAACATACGAGTTGTAATGGCGATGCGCCGAGCCATGAACATGGCAACGTCTCAGATCACAATGAACACCCGGTTAGCGCGAATATTCTTCATGAAGGTACTGCTGGGAGATCAGGGGCAGGCTGACAGTATTTCCAACCTGCTCACGAGTGTGTTGTACGAAATGGAGTATGACATTGATCGCTCGTATTTCGAAAGCATGCGCGTACAATGCGACGGACTGGGGCAGATACTCGGTCGCAATTCGTGGGGTAACTCTCTGAAGCATACATGTCTCATGATACCCGCGGGAATGCGGTCGACGTTGCGGGCATTTATGGTGTTCAGTGTGGAGTACCGTGTGATGAATTGTATTTGCAAACTGGCCGACGAAGTTAACTCAGTACAGTTTGTCAAGAGTGAGTGTCTGCCCCGGAATAGCCCAATGTATATGAAGTCGTTTACTCTGGACTTTTTGCAGTCGGACGTTAGCACACAGCAAGACCTGTGCTTTGGCTATATGGACGCTGCAAACCGGGGGCTCTTGACTGCCTTTGACCCTCTGTTCAATCATATGTACAAAGCGGGGGAAAATTATGGCTCGGTCCTGGACAGCATATTGAATTTCGGGGGGGTCAACTCGGGTAATTGTGCAGACTTTCACGCATCCCCATACGTGATAACGCTGCTACCCGAGCCGAGTGATTACTTCATGTCGTGCATGGACACGTTTGACTGTCGCGCGCGCTGTCTGGACACGTATGAAGCCTTTGAACAGGCACTCAACTCATTTTCCACCACACCATCTTTCGAAATAAGCCATAAAGCAATGGTACAAAGTCGTTTCTTCAGCATCGAGGACGCTGAAAATGGGGTGGACCGTCCGCCGTTTGCGTTGCATGGAATGGCGGAGCTCAGTGGCGCTGCATGTGAGCTCGTTTGTAGCGAATCAAACATTGACAATCGTTGCATCGCGGTGGCGGGACTGCTAGAAAGTAACCGCATTGGACTGGGGTACTATTGTATGCCGCATAACTTTATGGATAGTGTGTATGAATTTAAAGGTCTGGCGGGGCAGCTCAGCAGCCAGTCCAATTATTACAAAGATAATTGGGGGGATTCCGATGCGGTCAGCAACATCTATTTACTCACCGTTGATTCTATCTTGGAGGGTAGGCCTGAAATGCTCCTGGTGTCGACGCAGAAACAGAGTGATCCAAATCTTCAAAGTCTATGGGTCTTTACGTCGAGTGGTGACAAATTCTTGTTGGCGGAGACGGAGATCTTTCAAGCAGACGTCACTAACGACTATTCACTCCATACCATTTCCAGTGTTCGCGTGGTTCCCGGAAAACGTTCAGAGAAACTGAGTGAAGCGCAAGTTTTTGTGAAAGCGGCACGTTTTATTTCGGATAACGGTGATTCCGACACCATGCGCTTGATTCGTGTATGTGTAAAGTACAAAATCACGATCAATAATTTCCTTGGCAATCTTGATATTGACGGGATTGACGATGAAATGGCCTTTAGTGCCAGGGTTTCCAGAGAGTCGGCAGAGTGCTCGCAGGACTCAAATTTCAACCATAACTACGACGACCAGCGTAAGATTGTTTGTTTGGATTCAAGTTGCCACGACCAACTCCGCATACCACTGGGAAATTTCAGAACGGTTAACATGGTCCGATATGACTCCACTACAGACACGTCGACTGAGTATACGAGTTTGAATCCGCAGTCAAACCTTGCCAGCCTTCTTGCGCTCGACCCATCGTATGCGCTAATTCTGACCTCGGGTGAAAGCTATGAAATCAATCGTAAGATAATTTCCGACTTGTCTCCACGGTCTCTTGGCACGTGCGCGAACGGCGTGGATGAGTGCATCAATTTCATTGTAGTAGGACGGTTATCGGTTGCACAGGCGTGGCTTCACAACGTGTATCTCACCATTAAGCCTGATCGGACTTTCTCTTCGCGACTCCTCGGGGGGGTTGACGTTGAGCAAACGGTGAAGACGACAGGGGTGTGTTCTCTGCAAAACTGCGCAGCATGTGCCAATTCTGACAGTTCCGCTGCCAACATTGACCTACAGAACAAGTGTTATGCTGCGTCTCAGTGCGGCGTCAGACGGTGTGTGGGGACGATTGTCAACATGAAGCGTCCCCTTTGTAACCTGGGCCGGCGAATGTCGCGCAAGTTTGCGACTTTGCGGATCGGCACCCACGGCGCCTGGAACGCGATGGCGAGTATGATCATTGTGTCGGTAGAGCTCACCGCGTCTCGACGGGACGAGTATCGCATCAGCTGGCCGCAGGAGATTTTCATGGCCAGTGCGTGTAATGTAAAGGATTTTACCGTGGAGACGGTAGCCATGCTGACTTCGGTGAGCGGGGCTGTGTTGGCGTCGATGCACGAGGAGAAGGTGCCAGGGGCGTCGTACGATGCCAACGAGGCCGCCATTGACGTCCGGGTACATGGCAAGGAAATCATGTTTGTGACCGCCCTGACCAACCTGCTGGCTGCATTTGCCATGGCCCCCATATACTTCACCGTCGCCATGCAGAAAGTGATAGATTGTCGCGCTGACGGTTTCCTGATTATTGTGAACCGGGTTATCAGTACGAGCGGTTCGGACGTGAAAATTCTGCGGGGTACCACACGGATGAATGAGGCATCCGACGAGCTGGTCGGCGTATGCATGTCCAAGTATGGCGACATTGCGGCCACCGACACCGATAACGGACAGGAAAAGGTTGCCGGGATGGTGGGGCAAATTCTGTCGGACATCCGCAGTCTGCGAATTTCATACTATTTTGAGCCCTATGTGCACATAACTGACGCTGTGCTTTCCTGGATGCTAGGTGTTACTACCGGAATCATGGACGTGGCCCAGACAATTGATTGGACTCACTGCAAGTTGCCGGTGACCTCGCTGGCGCCAAAGGGCCTATGCACCTGCAATGACAAAGCCGTGGTCATCCCCGACATCCAACGCCATGCCAGGATTGCAACGGCCGGAAGCACACATGCACTGTGGTGCTCTGGACCCATCATGCTGTCCAACGTGGATGGGTCGGACCTGCTCATATGGAACCCGTATTCCTTGCATGAATTGCTGCATCCAAAAGAGAACGGAGGCAGTGGCGATTACGATATCTTTCTTGAATGCCTGAGGTCGGCCGCAAGCAATTGCGAGCAGTACAAGCCCGCGCTACCTGTCATCACCGCGCAGGGGGCCGAGGTGATGCAGGTGGTAACCCGGTGTCGTGCAAACTACCAGCAGTCCACGTGGGACGAAGGCGCAATTTACCTAGGCATGTATGACCACGCCTTCTGGCAAAATTCACCGGCGTCGTTTGCTGGCCTGCGCAAGATTTCGACAAACCCTGCAGTGGTGAAACGATTGATACAGATATCGCAGTACATTTCCACTCGCGGTGGCGAGATTGCTGACGAGGCCACGATCTCTTGCCTGGAAACGGCCTGGGCGCAGAATGTGGGCGTGGAAGCATGCATGAAAAACTATTTCCTGTACTCAAACCACCTGGAAGCAATGCGTACACGGGGCACGCAGTCGTACTTTGCGTACCAGCCATACCGCTATGACGCGACTTTTGTCAGTACCGACGCGTGCCAGACTTTCTCTGGTGACATGAAGGCTGTGAACTCGCAGTCGGGTCTTTCATATCCACTGACAGTATGGAGTCCGTCCAGCAAGAATCGCTTGGACGTGGCCGCGTACCACGACAAACTCACAGGGAACGAGACTGAACGCTTCGGTCTGGCGGAAGCACACTTGAATGATTTATTAGAGAATACCATCCAGGACGTGCTGGCAAGCACTGAGTCTACCATAAGCGATGATTTTGAAATTCGCGCGTGGAGTTTTGAGGCAGATGAAATACATCAGCTCGTGGATTGTGTCGTACTGGGTCCCTATGCGAGCGCGGACTTGCAATCTACGTTCGACATTCCGGGTGGGCAGCGGCTGCCAGTTCAGCAATATCATCGCGGGGATCCAGCCTCGAGAAATTTTTACCCTGGGATTGGGTACATGACTGGCGGGTCGGATGCGCGTAAACATATTATCCGGGCCGCGCAGGACACGGTGAAGGAAACCTACGTATCTGGTGTGAAGGAACAATTCACTGCGATTTTGTCTCGGATTAAACGAGTATATGGAAACGTTGATAACTTCCTGTGTACCTGTCCGGGTGGCCAAAATTCATCTCTCACTTGCTGTAAGGATACCTACGAGGAAATTACCTTTCCGGCAAAGGATTTGTTTGGCGACATTTGGAACTTTGCGGAGGAGATGCAGGAACATAGACTAGATGAGTTGCTGAATAACAACCTTCTGCAAAGAGACCTCTGGCATAATCCGGACTTTAGTTACCAGGCAACGACGTTTACAGATGCGCAGAAGGAGGAACTGCATGACAAGTACGTGTTTGATTACAGTAACCCAGTGCGAGAGTACTCGCGTAACGAGGTGATGGCTCAATTCACACAAGATACGCTGTGGTTGCGATGCATGGATCTGCTGTCCATGCCTTTCTTTACTCTCCCCGTCACATCAAACTCGGAACATATGGACGTGGATGCTGATATGACATATGATCCTACTTCTGATAACTCTGCTTTCCTACACGGTATGGAAGAGGGTGTGCAGCGCATCCTGGAACGGGCACGAAAAGACTCGCCCGTGTACTGGACACACGTGCATCGGTACATGCCGAGTGATAGTGTATGGTGTGAGGACCTGAACGCAATACCCACACCCGCTACACCTGTGGCAAATGTCCAGTATAATGAGAATGAGCTGGCACACGGTCGATTTTCCGACGACATTAAAAAACACACACTGACGGACACGGTATTTGTCGGCAAAGTGCCTGCACACTGCGTTTGCGGATGGACCGTGGAAGACGGCGGGGTTACCAAGTGTGGGGTACCGGCGTGTGCTTCAGTGGAAGTGTCCGGGGAGCTCAATCAGAGTTGGCATGTTCTCTGTGAACGAGGTCACTATGACAGACGCGACGATCTTTTTACCCTCCTCCAAGTAATACAGGAGACGACCGTCTACGATTCGTCATTCAAATCTTGCGCGGATGTCAAGCCCAGTTTGACATGGGGCTTACTCGACTCCAAAAAGCATAAAGAATGGTATGACGACACCGATACCACTTATTCGATCAGCTTGCAAGAACTCGGAAGCACGGGACCGTCTGGTCTTCGCCTGGGTCTGCTTGGAAGGGGGCAAGACTCGCAGATGGAGTGGGTTGCAAAGCATAATTTGCTCCGACGGGACCCTTCCCACCTACCTTTCAATTTTGCCAAGAAACACACCATTGCTCAGCCATACTGCGAGCCCGACTCGCCAGGGGTATGGAAGGACGATCTCAAGAAATATTTTCGCGACGTTTTCTTTCCCATGGCGCATACCGTCCATGCGTCCGCGGTGGCTTCCTACTGCTCCACGTGGGTGGTGGAGTATGCGTTGGGTGTAGCTTTTCGGCACATTTACAATAGTACAGACCACCCGGAGGTCATCGAGCAAGACAGTCGGCAAGCCAAGTGGAAGCAGCGATGTGACATTCAGCTCCAACAGATTGGAATATGCAACTTGCGCGGCGTATACGACATCGTACCTAGTAACCCAGAGGAGCATTACACGCCGGAAAAGTGTTCCTTTGGCATCGGCGACCCTCATGGATGCGAAGACAAGTTTTACGTCACGCATAATTGCCTCGTTATGTGCGACAGTGAGTTCTATGACCCCTGTGCGTGTGCTACCGACAGCGATTGTGGAAACTTCATTTTCACCAAGTCGGCGTGCGAGAATAAGGTCATGGAGTTAGACCCAAGGAGCTTTGCTAGGGACGACGATGTGTTACTATACAGTATGCACTGGCCCGCGAGCGTACACTATAACGAGACAGCGGGCGTTCCAAAAAGTGAGCTGGATACTACATTGGACGCGATCCGTCGGGAGCTGGCAGAAACTGACTTTGAAAAAGTTTCTCTGTATGACCGCATCAAGAACTTGATTCTGGATCATGACGATGCCAAGAACGAAGGGTCACCTCCAAATGCGTATTGCGATGATCTCATTGACTACTACGATGATGTTCAGCATCCAGTTGGCTACCACCCCACTACCGCGTGTTTGAATGAAGACACACACCTGCGGGGCTTCGATTCGTGGATGTCCATGGGTGCCACCGATGCGTCGTACACGGTAGATCCCGTGCGACTGAGAAATATGACGCTGTATTCTACCACATTTGGAGCTGCGCACCTTGTTTGTGACGCGGCAGTGTACGGTACATATGGCCATGAACTCAATCCCTTTTACATTACCACGCGGTGGGACGAGAACGAGGCTGTGGACCCCGCGGTTCCCGTCACCCGTCCTCCGAAACAAATTGATGAGATGCTTGTCCGCGGCAGTCCGTCCCAGGTCAGCACCGACACGCCCATCATCTCCGACGATCGCATTCTCGTGCACTCGGTTGGACTGATACGGGACTGGCTGCGTTGGTACGGTGACGATCCGGACATGCAAACTACCCTGGACTCGGAATGGCCTCACCTGACGGACGACGAGAAGGAGTACTTTGGTCTTGCGCAGGACGAGGCGGTGGAAGGCTGTCCAATGCCGCCCTTGCGAACATGCACCGGTGACAACGAGTGCACTCATGACACCCTCGACATGAAATGTCTGAAGCCTCCTGTGAGCGAGCTAAACGAGGCTGGGGAGGGTATTTGCGCTCAATCTGGGACGTGCTACCAGCATGACCATTGCGGGGACGGCCAGATGTGCTCGGGTGAAGGTGTCTGTGTTACGCCGTACATCATTTTCAACAATCGCGACGACCAGCCCGTGAACGTTCAGCTCTTTGCAGATGAAAACGAGGACTGCAACGAAACCATGCTTGGGGTCAGCCAGGGCCAGGGAGTGTCGTCGTTTGCCCACGACAACGGCATGTGTAGTTTACGAAACTGGTACATGTACGACGCCGTCACCCGGAGCGCGACGGTTGAGGGTCAGCTGCGACTGGTTGAAGGAGACATGCTGGCACACTGGCCGGAAGATGTTCTTAACAAAAGTGTTTCGCAGCGAGATATGCTGCACACGGCGGCGCATGATTGCGATCGCTCGTACCAGTACTTGCGGTCGCTCTGCGGGCCCCGCAACATCAAGTCTGTTGTCATTAACAGGGACAACACGATCGGGAGCGTTGAGCCGGACAAGATGGTAGGCATTCGCACGCGTTTATCGTCTGGTGGCAAGGACATCTTTCGCTTCTGTGACATGCCTGACAGCGATCAAATTACCGGGTTCCTGAGTCCGTACGTATTTGGCAACGAAACACGACCGACCGAGAAAATCGACACGCTGAGGTACGTCCACCAGACGGTGGCGCGGTGCGACGAGTTCAACGTATGCCCCGCGCTCAAGTTCACCGTCGGGGGCGTCACTGTGCAGCGCAAAGTGATTTCCGGGGCCCAATTCAACGATGACCTTCACCGCCTGTACCGAAACAACGACGCGGACCAATGTTATGCCGCGGGCTACCGAACGGACGTGGACTGCTTCGGCAACAAGGAGTGCGAGTGTGTGGTGGACCGATACACGTCCCCGCTCCTGAATGGCATATTTGCCGACGGTACTGTCAATGTCCCCACGGACACATTTGTGAGACCCACTGACAACACATGGGGTGACGAGACGTTGCAGGCGAAGTTTCAGAGGGTGAAGACTGAATGCGAACACGCATTTACCAACACCATCGACGGGCGGTCAAACTTTGACCTGTTTAAACACTATTTCGAGGTGTTGACGCGCAAGTACGCCAGCGGCGACCGGGTGCGGGTCACGCGGTATGCAAACACGCTGCTACTCTCATTGTTTGGTATCGACGCGGAAAGCGGGTCTAGGCGTGGCATGCAAGACGTGAACGATTACGCTAGCAAAACCCGGTGTGTACGGTATCTGAGCACGGCATTGCAAGCGGCGGAGAATATTGTCACAGACGGAAACATGCTACCTCCGTACAGAATGGAAAGTGTGGACGTACAGCCTGTGCCGGGCAAGAGCCTGTACTTCTTTCACGAGAGGGCGACCATTCCAGTCTCCTTTGATTGGTTCTGGAAATGCGTGGTTCTGGCAGCAGACGAAACGGAAGGCGGTGCACAGCGGGAGTGGTTTCAAATTGTAACGGCGACCTCTGCGCAGGAGAGCCTCGTTTGCGAAAACGTCAAAGGTGATGTTGGAGGGGTGGAAAAGCTGCGAAACTACCTGAAAACAACTGATAAAATCTTTGAGCTGGCAGCCGAAACGGACCAGACCGAGAATAGTCTGATTGGTGACATTGACAATGTTGTCAGTTATGCTTTAGACCAGCTCCAAATCACGATGCTACCCAACGTGTATTGTGTCAAGTGTAGCAATGACTGCAGTGACAATGCAAATAAACGAAAACTGTATCACCGGGACACATGCTGGTCAAAGGTTGGATTTACAGGCACGGCCAAGGTTGCGGAACTGGAGATAGAACAACCTGGAACCGGGGTAGGGAAAGAGACGATTTACTCGATGTATCGGTATGTATACGAGAAGATGCTGGGGTCTCGTAACCCAGAGCCCGAGACGGTGTCTAGCCTCATGCAAAAGGACCCCCCTCGCATCAGCGAGGTCAGTCTGGATGATGATGTTGTCACGGATGCAAACTTCATCCCGACGTACGTCTTTGTCCATTTGAAAGAGGCGGTACAAACACGTCCGGATTACAGCGACCCCGACGTCACCATCGACCCCGACGATACCTCATGTGTCGACATCATGTCAGGCCTGACTGGCACGTATCTGTCGAGTGAATCGGATGTCTGTAAGCATGACTATCGGGAACTTTTGAAATACGAATTTGAATTTGTCGGTGGGGTTACCAAACTGATAGACGGGACACTGGAGACGCGGAAGTATTTGACACTCGAGCAGGCAAAATACGAAATTTTCCGCATCATTGAGCGTGAAATTTTTAGTACGTTTAATCTTCAAACTTTTGTCTTGCGAGAGAATGGACTGGGTGGTGAGATGATGCCTGTGAGGGAGGAAAGCGTCGATGTCCTGGATATTATGAACGATGTGCTCGAAACTAATGGGGGCTGGAACGTGTGGATGGCGGAGAAAGATTTTACATGCAGCGACGGCGACGAGATGGAGACGTCTGAAACAAACCAGGCACACAAACGTCTCCGGGACTGTGTGCAGGACCTGAAGGAGGAAATTGGCTGGAAGGTTGACAGACGAGTAAAACTGGAGGTGAAAAAATCGCTATTGACTGGGTCCTTCTATCCTTCTTTCTCTGAGCCTGTGTCGGATACGTTTCTGGACGAGCTTACGTCCAAATCCGTCAGTGAAAACGCGCCCGCGCAGTACCGAATGTGTTACAGGGATATGCGAACGGGAGGCTATAATTTACTAAATCCCCTGTGGTCCGGAAACTACGATATTTCGTCATGTCCAGACGGGCTGTCATGTGGCTGTGACACCAGGCTCGAAAAAGATTGGTCTGGGGGGAACACACGGGTGGTCGAC
>Ga0315330_10000090_pt1 | contig 44256 bp, 43 predicted proteins | sample M140m34915metaG_FD_203453 | JGI IMG/M metagenome (GOLD analysis project Ga0315330, IMG submission 203453) | Ammonia-oxidizing marine archaeal communities from Monterey Bay, California, United States - M1 40m 34915 | ecosystem: Environmental > Aquatic > Marine > Intertidal zone | place: USA...
AGGCAAGCAAGAGAGCATTAACTGCAAACCAAATGGCATTCCGTTGCCACCAATCTCTCTCTGTGAAATCTCCAATTGATGAATTGATGAATTTATCAGATCTTCATCAACACCATCCTTAACTAGATCTTCAAGACAGTTGATGATTAAATTTTCAACATCTTTTTCTTGATTACTGCTAACACCCTCAAGACCTGCAGCAAATACTAATTCCTTTTGATCCGAATCAAGACCTGTTAAGGGCGATAAAGATCTACCAAGACTGGTATTTTCTAGGACTTTTCTTAAAGGAGATGCTGAGTTATCAAGCAGTATGGATGAGAGCAAATATGTTTCTAACAGCTCTTGTGGTTTATGGCTTTCTCCTAGCAACCATGACAAAACGACATGGTGGTTCTCTTCATCACCTGGCTGTGGGTTATAAATCTCACTTGCTATCTTTGGTGATGTAAATCTAGTCTCATTATTAACAGATATTTCTTCTTTTAACGGACTGAATTGAGTTAATACATTTTCTTCAATATAAGATTGAATCTCTTTAGGGTTTAAATTACCAGAAGTCAAAAAAATTGCATTAGAAGGGTGGTAATGTGTTTTATGGAATTCGATTAACTCATCATGAGTAAGTTCAAGAATATCTTCTGGATTGCCTCCGCTATTAAACTGATAGGTTGAAGATGGGTACAAATGTTTTGACATTCCATGCCAGAGCTGACTTGTAACAGAACTCATAGCACCCTTCATTTCATTATATACAACACCTTTTATTTCAATTTCTTCAGAGCCTTCTTTAAATTCAATTCTATGTCCTTCTTGAGCAAAATCTAATTCATGTAAATTTGGAAAAAAAGAAGCATCCAAATACACCGATAATAAATTATCAAAATCTTTTTTATTTTGTGTAGCAAAAGGGTAGGCAGTCCAGTCACTTGATGTGAAAGCATTCATAAATGTATTTAATGACCTTCTTATCATCATAAAAAAAGGATCACGGACAGGATACTTCTTAGAGCCACACAAAGCTGTATGTTCAAGGATATGAGCTACTCCTTTAGAGTTCTCAGGCATAGTTCTAAAAGCAACCATAAAAACTTTCTCATCTGAATTAGAACCAAGATGTATGTGTGGAAAATTAAATTCTGAATGATTATAAATTTCTGCATTAACATCTAGTAAAGATATATATTTTTGATCTTGTAAATTAAACATAATAAAATTAGTTAAATCCTTAAAAAAAATTAAATGAAAAAAATAACACTACTATTAACACTTTTTGTATTGACCAGTTGCAGTCTTAATCCTCAGTCATTTATTGAAGTCGATAGAGTAGAAGCCTTCTCAATTGATAATTATAGCGACTTTTATGTAAAGATAAATGAAACTAGTTTGAGTGCTGAAATCAATCCTATAGCTCTTGAAGGTTTTAGAGATGATCTCAAAAATGCATTGATTGATAGGGGTCTATCTTTCTCAGAGGACTCTAAGTTGATATTTGAAATAAATATAACTTCTAAGGACGAAATAGAAAGCGATAATCTAAATCACTACTATTCTAGATATAATTGGGATAGATATTATCGAGATAACATCAGGACAATATCAAAATTCATTCTTAGGGTTAATCTAAGAGATATCGAATCAAATAATACTGTCTACACTGTTTATGCTGACTGGAGAAAGGGATCACCTAGGTCTCCTGAAAGAGAAGACGGTTCTAGCTCAATTGTAGAAGAAATAATGGCTACCCTTTAAATCGCTTTGGTTGAATAGCTTTCTCAATATCTCCACTAATTGGAAGAAATAAATCTAATATTTTTGAACTAATGTAGTCAGCCAAAAGAGGTGCGAAACTAAGACCTCTTGAAGCAAGGCCTCCAATTATATAAACATTTGGATTATCTAGATTTCCTGCTATTGGAAGTCTATCAGGAGTTGTTGATCTTATCCCACTCCATATTTGTCTTTTTTCGTCTGCAATAAAAGATATAATAGACTTAGATTTATTAATTATTAAATCTTCTAACTCATCATCATTTAGTCTAGTATTCCCCTTTTCATATGATGAACCAATCCAGCTAATTCCATCTTTAATTGGTAAAAAATATCCCGAATGATTAATTGGATAATTAATATTTGCGAGATTCTTTGATTTCAATCCAACAATTCCTCCCCTCATTGAATTAATTTGAGGAAGATATTTATCTAGACTGGAACCAGTGCAAATTATTAAATCATCATATGCGTCATCCAAATAGACATCATTAATTTTTATAAAAACTTTTTTAGATTTAGCTTTATGCTCCTTAAAATTTGAATTAAGGTGAACATTAATATTTTCGTGATTCAAAGCTTGCTGAGATAATTCTTTTGGTGAGAGAGCTCCACCAAACTTACAAAAAACGCCATCATTAGACTGTTCTATTTTATTATTAGAATTTATATCATCTTTACTTATTCGTTCAAAAACATCATCACGTCCAATTCTTAATAATCTTTGCAGCCATTCTTTTCTATGTTCAGAATTTGATAAAAAAAGAATTCCTGTGTTATCAAAAGCATCAAAATTTCTTTTGTAATAATTGAATGCGTAAAAATATGATTGAATAACAAAAAAAGACCTTGCATCATGTCCTAAAGCAAACTTTGGATACATTGATGCAAAAGGGTTGCTTGATGTTCCAGCTGCCAGAGCATTCCCCTTTTCAAAAACATCAACAACACAATTTTTTGATGCAAGTTTATTTGCAAGTATAGAAGCCGACAAACCAGAACCAATTATGGCTATTTTTTTACTTCTAAATTTTTTTTTATTACCTTTTGAATACTCTCCAGATAGCATATGCCTTTTATTAGCAAAACCCTTAGTCTTTTTGATAATAAATCCATTTTTAATAAGATTTCTTTTAACAAAACCTGAAGCTGTGTATGTTCCAAACGTAGTATTCTCATTACTTAAAATACCAACCATCTTAAATACATTGTCATTCCACATATCTTCATTTTTTCTAGGATCAAATCCATCAAAATACCAAGCATCTATTTGATTGGGATTATTAGATAATTTTTTAAGTCCTGTTTGAACATCGTCAATTACAAGTATCAATGATGCATTTAGAGCTTTTATCTCAAATTTATTTACACCCCCAAAAATAACGGGTGTATTTTCTAAAAATAAGTCTATTACCTCACTTAGCTGAGGATAAACTTCTTTAACTTTTTTAATATCATCTAACTTAGGGGCAAACTTATCAAAGCTAATAAAATTTAGTTTCTTTACTCCGTTAGAATCTTCATTATCAATCCATGTTTGAAGAGTAATAAAAAAATTCAACCCAATACCGAATCCAAGTTCCCCAATATTAAATTCATATTTTTTATTGGCTTTCCATCTCTTGACTAAGTTATTAGGACCTAAAAAAACATGATTTGTTTCCTCAATTACATCTTTTTGACAAAAAATATCATTGAATTCATTTGAAAAAGGAAAACCTTCATCCCAATCAACTTTGTTAAATAAAGGTTTTATTGGTTTTTGATTAGAGTTAGACTTTATAGAGTTAACTTGAGACATTTATGAAATTTTTTCCCATTATTATAGTTCTTGCTATTGTAACTTCTTGCTCTAAGGAGGTGAATGATTTATCTAATATCCCTCAATCATCTGATCTTGAAGGCTTAATTAATCACACAAATGAATTTAATAAAGAAATATATACATATAAAACACCTGGAGGGTTGATTCATATTGCTGTTGGTTTTGGGATTGCTAATTCAATAATGATAGAAGGTAAGGATGGCAATGTAATAGTAGATGTTACAGATAGTGTTTCAGAAGCAGAAAAGGTCTATTCACTCTTCAAAAAGAAAAATTCAAATCCAATAAAAGCAATTATTTATACCCACAATCACGGCGATCATACATTTGGAGCTGAATATTTTATTAAATCTCAAGAAGACAAACCTTTAGTAATAGCTCATGAATCTACTGACTATTATGTTCAAAGAATTATGGGGATTATTAACCCAATTATATCTAAAAGAAGCACAAGGATGTTTGGTACATTGTTACCTGATGATCAATTTATTAATGCGGGCATTGGACCCAGCCTAAATGTTTCTGATTCACCAATTGGATATATAGAGCCTGATACAGTTTTTAAAGATGAACTGAAAATAGAAATAGCTGGCATTAACCTAGAACTCTACCACGCTCCAGGTGAAACTAATGATCAAATATTTGTATGGCTTCCAGACCATAAAGCATTGATGCCAGGCGATAATATATACAACACCTTTCCAAATCTTTATACAATCAGAGGAACTACTCACAGAAATGTTATTGGCTGGGTAAAGAGTCTTGATCATATGAGATCTTTTAATCCAGAATATCTGTTTCCAAGCCACACAAAACCGTTAAGCGGTGAAGATGTCATGAGTTCATTAACTATTTATAGAGATGCCATTCAATACGTTCATGATCAAACAATTCGATTAATGAATGAAGGCTATTATCCTGATGAAATTGTTGAGCTAATTGAATTACCTGATGAGTTATCCTCATCTACATTTTTAAGAGAGTTTTATGGAACCATAAGATGGTCTGTGAAAAGTATCTATAGTGGATACCTGGGGTGGTTTAATGGAAATCCAGCTGATCTAGATCCATTATCTAGGAAGGAAAAAGCAATTAGAATATCTAATCTAGCAGGTGGAGATGAAAATTTATTCAATGAGTTAAAGAGGGCTGTTAAGAATGAAGACATGCAATGGGCTTTGCAGCTATCCGAGCACTTAATTAATCTTGAATATAAAATTTCTGAGACAAATAAATTAAAAAGCAAGGCTCTTTTTTACGAAGGCATAAGATCTTCAAACCCTAACAAAAGAAACTATTTTTTAACTGTAGCTATGGAACTTGATCCAGATTTTAAAGGATTTCCAGAGGTCGCAAGAAGTGAATCATTAGTGAATGAAATCAATATTGACACAATCTTTAGTATGTTAAGTGTTAGCCTTGATCCTGATAATATTTTTAGAGATAACTATAAAGCTTGTTTTAGATTTGAAAATGAAAAAGTTCGCAGTATTACAGTAAGAAATTCAATAGCAGAGATTTCAGAAGATCAAAATAATTGTGATTTAATAATTAGAACCTCTGAGAAATCCTTAAAATTATCACTTGCAGGTATCAAAAATCCCATTGGATTAATTGCTGCTGGAGAGATAAAAGTAGAAGGGAGCGAAGTCAATTTTTTAAGATTTTTAAGTTCATTTAAATAATTTAACTTTTTTCATAATTAAGTGTTGACATTCTTAATAAGAGGAGTAATATTAACTTTACCTGCTGAGACCGACTAACAACTAAATGCAGACGGAAGTTAGAGAGAATCAGAAGGAAGAGACCAGAGGGAGAAAAGCGTTTCTAAGAGTCGACGATAAAAAAGAGCTTAGAGACCCACCAAGGAAATAAGAGAAAAATTTCCAAGGAGCTAAAGAAATTCTCACTTTAGACCCCAAAGGAACTCGAACTAAGACAGAGCTAAGCTCTGTTTTTTTTTGCCTGAAGGAAAGTTAGTTGCTATTTTCCGGAAGGGATATCTTTGTATGGAATGTCTTTGTCTACCCTTTGATCCTCAGGAAGTCCAAGGACTCTTTCAGCAATAATATTTCTTAAAATTTCATCAGTTCCACCTGCAATTCTAAGTCCTGGAGCACCCAGCCATGCAGATTGAAAATCATCTATTTCATTATTTTCATTCACTAGCATGCCTGCCATATCTGCAGAGTCAATTCCAAAATTACCAATAGCTTGTAATTTATTTGCACTCACTATTTTTGTAATAGATGCTTCCGGGCCAGGAGTATCACCTTTTGATAATGCTGACATAGTTCTAAGTTTTGTATTTTTTAAACCATTAGCCTCACAATACCAATCTGCTATGGATTCTCTTGCTGCCATGTTATCTATAAGCTTTCCACCCATGTCATCTTGTCCTTTTGCCCATTTAAACGCTTCATTTACATCTGCTCCACTTGCATCACCCACAGCCAGCCTTTCATTCATGAGGGTAGTTATAGCTACTTTCCAACCATCTCCAACATCACCCAATCTTTGGCTATCAGGTATCTCAACATCATTAAAATAGACTTCATTAAAGTTTGACCCTCCAGTAATCTGTTTAATCGGTCTTATATCAATTCCTGGAGATTTCATATCAACAAAAAAGAATGTCATGCCTTTATGTTTTGGAAGGTTGGGATCATGTCTTACAACTAAAATTCCAAAATCACTGTAGTGAGCACCAGATGTCCAAACTTTTTGTCCATTTATAATCCATTTATCTCCTTTTTTTTCTGCTTTTGTTCTCAGTCCAGCCACATCAGATCCTGCTGATGGTTCTGAAAAAAGCTGACACCAGATTTCTTTACCCTCTGCCATTGCAGGAAGATATCTTTGTTTTTGTTCTTCAGTTGCATATTGCATCATCACAGGCCCGCACATACCTAATCCAATATCATATATACCCCTCGGGACATCAAATTTCGCTTCTTCTGAATTCCATATAATTCTTTCAATAGGTGTTGCAGCAATGCCTCCATACTCTTTTGGCCAATGCAGCATCGCCCAACCAGCATCAAACTTTTTTTTCTGCCATTCTCTTGATGTATCTAGATAGCTCTTATCTTCACTGAATGAGTTTGTTGAGCTTTCTGATTTTAAGGTTGCATTTGCTTCAAGCCAGTCACGACATTTTTTTCTAAATATTGCTTGTTCTTTTGTATCATTAAAATCCATTTTTTTTCCTAATTAATATTTGATTTTTCTAGACCAGTTACAAGTCTATTCTTCCAGTTTGATAAAGATCCAAGATTGAGTGATAACAACTTAGACCTTCTATAAAATAAATGGCAATCATATTCCCATGTAAAACCATTTCCTCCATGAGTCTGTATATTTTCTTTTGAACAAAATTGAAATGCTTTAGTCGCACTAACCCTTGCAGTTGCCGATGCTACTGGTAGATCTGATGAGTTTGTTGACAAAGCCCATGCTGCATAATATGAGTTTGATTTAGCTAATGTAATAGATACATACATATCAGCTAATTTATGTTTAATTGCTTGAAAAGAGCCAATTTGCCTACCGAATGCATATCTTTCTTTAGCATATTCAAGAGCCATATCTAAAGAAGCTTGAGCACCACCAATTTGTTCAAAGCTAAATAAAACAGCTGCTTGATCTATAAGACTCTGGTAGCATTCCCATCCATTACCTTCTTCGCCAATAAGTTCACTATCAACATCTTTAAAATCTATAGAAAAATGACCTCTGCTTTCATCAATAGAATCCATATGGTTAATACTCACCCCATCGGACTCATGACAAACAAGCCTTAAGTCAATTCCGCTGGAAGATTTTGTAACAACTATTGAGTGCGTAGCTGCTTTTGCATCTGGTACGGCAATTTTCTTTCCATTAATTCGATCTTTATTTGAAGAAGTTGATATATTTTCTTCTGTTGGGGCGTGTAAGTCTTCTGTTACGGCCAGTGTGCCTACAATTTCTCCTGTTACCAATTTTGGTAGAATTTCTTTTTTTATATCTTCGTTAGCAAATTTATTTATCGCTTCGGTAAATAAGTAAACAGATGATGAGAAGGGTATTGGGGCAAGAACTTTACCCATTTCTTCAGCAAGTACACAAAGCTCTAGATGTCCTAGCCCAAGCCCATCATATTCTTCTGGTATTGTTATCCCAGTCCAACCCAATTCAACGACTTTATTCCAAAGATCTTGATCTATGAATAGTTTATCTTCTAATGTCCTTCTTGTAGCTTTTAATGTATTTTCTTTTTCAAAAAATTTTCTAGCTTCTTCTTTCAAGTATTTTTGGTCGTCTGAAAAATCTAAATTCATAATTACTTATTAGTTAATGTAAAATAAGATTATAGAACATAAATTTTTTTTTAAAAAATATGAATTCAGAGATCAAAGTAGATAAACCTTCACCTTCATATCTCAAACATTCCAATAATGGAGGTCTATTTGTTGGTTTAGTTTATGTCTTAGTTCTTATGTCTATTTTGGCATTAGCTTTATGGCAAAACTCTGAGGTAGATAAAAAAAATAAAGCGATAGCAACTCTAGACGAGCGCATAGCATTATTAGAAGAACAATTAAGTCTTGCAGATGAAAACAATACTGATTCAATGACTGGTATAAGCGCCTCATTACAATTTTTAGATAAAGAAGTTAGAAAACTTTGGGATTTAAGCAATAAACGAAATAAAGTAGATATCAAAAAACTTAAAGAAAACACAGAATTGATTAACGCTGATCTGAATGTCCTTAACGATGAGATTGGCCAATTAAAAGAGCTTATAGCACAAACTAATAAAGATATTGATCATATTAGAAAATTAAGCAAACAATCAAATGATGATTTAAATATCTTAAAAGCTCTGCCAATACAAATTAATAACCTTGAAACTAAATTAATGCTTGCTGAAGACTCTATTCAGGCACTTGAGAGTTACAAAAAACAAATTAATCAGACAATTCTTGAAATACAATCTGAAATTTCTAATCTTGCGGTAGACAAAGAAGTGCCAACTGTTATCGAGGATGGTGAAGGTATTTGACTTTAGTTATGATAAGTAGTTTTATAAGCATATGAATAAAATAGCTTTGCAATTATTCTTAGTGCTTGCTTTCATACCTCTTGCACTTTTAATCGGATATGGAATTATTGTTTTAGCACCAATTTTTTGTTGTTTTTTAGCTATAAATTCATATAAGTTCAATAATCATAAAGAAATGTATTTTTGGATGCTTATAGGGGCATTGTCTTTTACACTCGCTCTATATTTATTAGGAGTTTTATGATTTTAGCCAAGATAGTCTTAACAATATGTGGCATCTTAATGTTGTTAATGGGAATTTCAACTATTGTTATGCCAGATGTAAATAGTTTTTTTATTCCTTTTGAAGTTTCGGACAAATCAACTGCAACACTTGTTAGAACATATGCAGGATTTTTCTTAGCTTCAGGGTATTTAACAATTAGATTTGTTTACTCTTCTTCAAGAGTGCAAATAGGCAATATTCTTTTGTATATCTTTGGATGTATGCTTTTATCAAGGCTATTTAGTTTTATTTATGATGGTATAAGTGATCATTCGCTTTATTCTTTTTTTGCTGGAGTAATTTTGTTTGCATCACTTTACTTTGTTCAAAAGAAAAGAAAAAACCAAATTTCATACGATCTTTAATATTTAATAATTTAAGCTTCTCAAGCGATTTTTATAATATATAATGCTCGAACTATTGGGGATGTGGTGGAACTGGTAGACACGCTTGGCTTAGAACCAAGTGCCGCAAGGCGTGGGGGTTCGACTCCCTCCATCCCTACCAATTAATAAAAGCATAATTCTATTAATTAAGTATAATTACTTAAAATATGATTTATGACATTTTCTAAATACTTACTAAACGACCAAGACGCAATTACCAGAATATTTGAACATATCGATAATGGTTCAACTGATCTGGGGGATGAGATATGGAAGGAGCCTGTAGGTAACTACTATTCATTAGATAGATTTAATCAAGAAATTGATTTACTAAGGAATATGCCCATACCCTTCTGTCCATCAGCAGCTATTGCTGAGCCAGGAAGCTATCTTGCAAGAAAAGCCTCTGGAACTCCAATACTTGCTGTAAGAAATGAGGATGGAGTAGTCAAAGCTTTTATAAATGCATGTAAACACAGAGGCATGCAGGTTGCAGAGGGGATGGGTTGTAATAAAAAAGCATTCGTTTGTCCTTATCATGCATGGACTTATGATCTTAATGGAAATCTTAAAAGAATTCCTGGTCAGGAAGGGTTTCCTGGAATTGAAATAGATGAAACCAATTTATATGAAGTAGATGCTGCTGAAAAAGGGGGTATTGTATATATAAAACAAAACGGAAAAATTCATAAAAGTGAGCTAGAGAATGCGCTTGATTTTTTCACCAAGGACCAAGAGCTTTTTGATACAGGTGAGGTAACAGATAATACAAATTGGAAACTAATAACAGAAACTCTATTAGAGGGATACCACATCAGATCTCTTCATAAAAATACATTTTATCCATATGGTTTAGATAATATTAACCTCGTTGAATCATACGGCTTAAATTCAAGAGTTATATTTCCATTTAAAAGAATTGAGAAACTAAGAAACATTGATCCAGCCAAAAGAAATATTAGCGGGATGGTTACAAAGGTTTATCATCTTTTTCCAAATGTAAGCGTGTCTGTTCTATCTAAGCATACTAGCCTAACAATAATTGAACCAATTTCACCAACAAGAGCAAAACTTATAAGCTATCTTTTGATTAATAATCAACAAGGGCAAAAAAAGATAACTTTAGAAGAAGCAAAAAAAGATGCTATTTTTGTAAATGAATCAGGGCAAGAAGAGGATAGGGCTGCAGCAGTAGCTATACAAGAAACGGTTTCAACGAAAGCTAATAATCACCTAACATTTGGTTATTTTGAAAAGGCTATTGTTAATTTTCATAAAAATTTATCAAATATGCTTAAATTATAAATATAAAAAAAGTTTACAAACTATAATTTATAGATATACTCACATCGATGAATAAATTTAATCCACAACCGAGACGGGCTTCAGCTATATAGCTGGATCTTTTCTGTTGTGAAATAGACCCAGCTTTAGCTGGGTTTTTTTTTGGTTAACAAATGAGAGAAAGAATGAAAAATTTTATTACAACTGACAATTGGACAAGATCAGATCTTCAGGAAATATTAGATTATGCAAAATATCTTAAGAAAGAAAGATTTCAGGATACCTTAAAGAATAAGTCTGTAGCTTTATTATTTTTCAATCCCTCTATGAGAACTAGAACCAGCTTTGAAATAGGCATTCAAGAGCTGGGAGGTTATGCCGTTGTTCTTCATCCTGGAAAAGATGCATGGCCAATAGAGTTTGAGATGAATACTTGTATGGATGGAGATTCAGAAGAGCACATTATTGAAGTTGCAAAAGTATTATCCGAATACTGTGATTTAATTGCGGTTAGATCCTTTCCAAAATTCAATGACATAAATGAAGATATTGCAGATAATGTCATCAAGAGTTTTGCAAAGTTTGCAAGTGTTCCAGTTATAAATATGGAGACCATAACTCATCCATGTCAGGAGTTAGCTCACATATTATCTCTTCAAGAAGAAATTGGAGATTTAGATGGAAAAAATTATTTATTAACTTGGACATATCATCCAAAGCCGCTCAATACCGCCGTAGCTAACTCTTCACTTTTAATAGCTAGCAAGTTTGGGATGAACGTGAAATTACTATGTCCAACAGATGATTATATTCTTCATGAATCTTTCATAAGTAAAGCTCAAGAAAATTGCTCTAATAATAATTCATCATTTGAAATTACTCATAACATAGAGGATGGATATTCTAATGCTGATATTGTTTACGCAAAAAGCTGGGGTGCAATTAATTATTTCAATGACGCAAAGAATGAGAAAATTCTTAGAGACAATTTTAAGCATTTCATTGTCGACGAAGAAAAAATGGCATTAACTAATGATGCTAGATTCAGTCACTGCCTCCCATTAAGAAGAAATATAAAGGCTTCTGATGGTGTTATGGATTCTGATTATTGTATTGCTGTTCAAGAGGCAGCTAATAGATTGCACGTTCAAAAATCATTACTTACAACTTTATTAAAGGATAAATAAAATGAAAAAAATTGTTTTAGCATTCTCAGGTGGATTAGATACAAGTTTTTGTGTCCCTTATCTAATAGAACAGGGATTTGAGGTTCATACGATATTTGTGAACACAGGAGGCACTTCAAAAAAGGAAGAAATCAAGATTACAAACAGAGCAATAGAGCTAGGCGCAAAAAAACATATTAATAAAAATGTAGATCAATCTCTTTGGAAAGAAATAATTAAACCCCTTATTTGGTCTGGATCTTTATATCAAGATAGATATCCTGCCTTATGTTCAGATAGATACTTGATTGTTAAGGAAGCTGTTGCTTTATGTAAAAAATTAAAAACTAAAAATATTGCTCATGGATGCACAGGGATGGGCAATGATCAGGTGAGATTTGATTTATCAATTCAGGCTCTTGGAAGCTTTAACACTTTTAGCCCGATCAGAGAAATTCAAAATGAATCACAAGATGTTAGAGGTTATGAAATTAAGTACCTCAAAGAAAGGGGTTTTAAAGTTTCTTCTTTAAGTTCATCTTATAGCGTTAATGAAAACATTATGGGAGCAACAGTATCTGGGTCAGAGATAGATGAATGGAAAGAGCCTTCAGATGAAAGTTATATTCTTTGTAAAAAACCAAATCAATATCCTAAAAAAGACAAAAGGATAAAGATTGAATTCGTCAAAGGCGAAGCAAAAAAGATTAATGGCAAGTTACTTAAAGGAGCAGATTTACTTAGAAAATTAAATAGTGATGGTGGCTTATATGGAATTGGAAGAGAAATTTATACTGGAGACACTATTATAGGAATTAAAGGAAGGATTTTATTTGAAGCTCCTGGAATAACTATTCTTCAGAAAGCTCACAAGGCCTTAGAAGAGATCATTCTCACTGATAAACAAAGTTTTTTTAAGCCTCTTGTGGGCAAGAAATGGGTGGAGTTAGTTTATAACGGATTTTATTTTGACCCTTTAACAAAAAACCTTGAGAATTTCTTAGAAGATATTCAACAACTTGTAAATGGTACTGTTGAGGTCTGTCTCTCCTCTGGGAGTGTGACTGCAGTTTCGGTTGATGCAAAAAAGAAACTGATAAATAAAGATTCAACATATGCGCAATCTGCATCATGGGGTATTGAAGAATCATCAGGTTTTATAAAGCTTTATGGACAAAGTTCATCAACATGGGCAAAGGTGAATAAAAATAAATTATGAATAAAGTTTATAAAAAAGAAACCTTTTTAAAACTTTTAGGCAATATTAGTAGCCAGAAAGAAATAAGGAAATATTTAGAAAGGTTTTCATCTGACAATTATAGATTTGCTTTAATCAAAGTTGGCGGCGCTATTTTAAAAAATGATTTAGACAACCTTATTTCCTCAATCTCTTTTTTAACTGAAGTTGGTCTTATTCCTATTATTGTTCATGGTGCTGGACCAATGTTATCTAAAGAGCTAGAAAATAATAAAATAGAGTATAAATTTATAAATGGCCAAAGGGTAAGCTCTGAAGAGGTTCTGCAAACAGCTATAAATGTTTTCTCTAATGAAAATATTAAATTGGTAAAGGCACTTGACGCTGAGGGAGTTAAAGCAAAATCTTTTATTGATGATATCTTTCAATGTGAAATCAAGGATAAAAACCTCGGTTATGTTGGTGATGTTACAAGCTTAGACGCAAGAGTTATAAAAGCATCAATTGATGACGGGTTTGTCCCAGTAATTTCTCCATTAGGAAAAACCAAAGACATGCATCATGTAAATATAAATGCTGATCTAGCTACATTAGCTATAGCAAGAGAAATTGAACCAGATAAAGTTATATTTTTATCAGAGGTTGGGGGTATTTTTGATGAGAACTCTAAGCTTATTTCTACAATAAACATTAATGATGATTATGAATATTTAATGAAACAAGATTGGCTTCATTCAGGTATGAAGTTAAAACTTGAGCAAATAAAACTTCTAACAGACATCCTTCCATCTAGCAGCTCAGTTTCAATCACAAAACCACTCTTTTTAAGCAAAGAGCTATTTACTGATGCTGGGTCCGGAACGCTTGTTAAAGCAGGCCATACTATTAACTCATTTACAAAATTAGATGAACCTCAAGAAGCTATTGTTAAATCAATAGTTGAATCATCATTTAGAGGCAAGCTAACAGATAATTATTTCGATAATACCGTTAATAATTATCTCATTAGCTCATGTAATAGATCAGTAATAGTTTTATCAAAAAAACATAGAGTCGCATACATGGATAAGTTTTCTGTTATCTCCTCCGCAAGAGGCGAGGGTTTGGGTAATGCAATGTGGAAGAAAATGATTAAAGATAATAAAAAGGTATTTTGGCGCTCAAAACCAAATAATGTAATAAACAGTTTCTATAAAGATGCAGCAGACGGATTTCAAAGGCTTGATGATTGGTATATTTTTTGGATTGGAATTACCGATTTAAAAGAACTTATTTCCTGTATTGAGTTTGCAGCAAAGCAACCAAGGACCGTGATTTACGATGAATAATTATAATATTGCTTTATTTGGTGGAAGGGGTTATGTGGGCCAAGAGATAATTAAGTTATTAGATAAACACCCTTTGTTTTTCTTAAAGAAAGCATATTCATCTTCAGCTTATGGCAAATACATAGAAAACTATTCAAAGGATAAGAGTTTAAAATTTCTTAAACTAGATGGTAATGATATCGAACTTGATAGTATTGATATTGCCATACTAGCTCTACCAAATAATAAATCTTTTGACTATGTTCAAAAAATCAAAAACGCATCATCAAATATTATTATATTAGATCTAAGTTCTGATCATAGATTTAATGATAATTGGGATTATAGAATACCAGAAATTCAAAAAAACACTGCAGGTCAATATATTAGTAACCCAGGTTGCTATGCTACTGCAATTCAACTGATAGTTTCCCCATTGAAATCCTATATCACTGGCAAAGTTAGTGCTTTTGGTATTTCTGGCTATAGTGGTGCAGGAGCAACTCCAAATGATAAAAATGATCCTCAAAAACTCAAAAATAACGTGATTCCATATGCTCCTTCAGGCCACATACACGAGCTAGAAACAAGGAAGCATTGTTATGAAAATATTTATTTTTCACCTCATGTCGGTAACTTTTTTCAGGGGATACATATTACTGCTCACATTAAATTAGAAAAACCTCTTTCAAAAGATGAGCTCTTTAATATATATAGAAAATACTATGAAAACATGCCTTTAATAAAATTTAATGACATGCCAACAATTCAAGATGTGGCTGGTAAGCATCATGCAACAATAGGTGGTTTTTCTTTAGATAAATCAAATAAAAATCTTACAATGTATTCAGTTATAGATAACCTGCTTAAAGGTGCTGCAACGCAAGCAATTCAAAATTTAAATTCAGCATGTGGGCTTGAAGAGTTATTAGGAGTAACAAATGACTAAAAAATTATGGGATACAAACAACAATGATTCTTCTGATCAAATTTCAAGATTTCTTTCGTCAGATGACATTGAGCTAGATAAATTTTTATTTACCTATGATATTGATGCGACGATTGCTCATATAAATGCGCTATCTAATATTAAAATTATTAAAAAAACAGAGCTAGCAAAGCTTAAAAAATCTTTAAAACAGCTTAGAAAAGAATTTATAAATGGAAACTTTGAGCTTACTAATGATTATGAAGACTGTCATTCGGCTATCGAGTTTTACTTAACCAATGAGCATGGTGATCTTGGAAAAAAAGTTCATACCGGAAGAAGTAGAAATGATCAGGTTGCTATTGCAATGAGGCTATTTGCTAAAGATCAATTACTTTGTGTTAAGAATATGAATATAAAAATCGCTGCATCTTTTTTAGAAATGGCACAAAAACACAGTAATGATCCAATGCCAGGCTATACCCATATGCAAAGAGCAATGCCTTCATCATGGGGGCTATGGTTTTCTGCCTATGCTGAATCTTTTATGGATAATGTTGATCTCATTTCATATACATCTGATTGGATTAACAACAATCCTTTGGGTACAGCAGCTGGTTATGGTGTGAAACTTCCCTTGGATAGAGAATCAGTTTCAGAGGAATTAGGGTTTAATAGATTGCAGCTAAATAGTATGTATGTTCAAAATAGTAGAGGTAAATATGAAATGCAGATTCTTAGCGCACTAAAACAACCAATGTTCGATGTAAGAAAATTTTCTTGGGATATGAGCTTGTTTTTATCTCAAGAGTTTAATTTATTAAAGATTAATAAAAAATATCTTACTGGATCATCAATAATGCCAAATAAAAATAATCCAGATGTGATTGAATTACTAAGAGCAAACTATGCTATTTTAGCTGGCCAATCTTCTGAATTAGAAAATCTTATCTCACTACCAAGCGGATATCATAGAGATCTTCAATTAACAAAGAAAAGTCTTGTAGAAAGCTTTCAAACTGTTATGAAATCTCTAGAAATTCTTCCAGACTTAATTAAGAGCATTGTGATAGATAAGGAGCTTTCCAATAGCTTTATTGATGATGAGATGAGGATGACAGATAGAGTATATGATCTAGTTGCCAAAGGTACACCATTTAGAGATGCATATAATATTATTAAATCTTCTGAAGTATCCAGTGCTGTAACAAAAGGCAATAAAACGAATTCATCTGAAGGATCGCCATTCAATCTAAATTTAAACAAATTGCAAAAAAGATTAAACAAACAAAAAAAACTTAAATAAGTTTGTATAAATTAAGCATCTATTGTAACTTTTATTAAGATGTTCCCAGAGCGCTATAAGCTAATATTCATGTCTTTCCTGGCAGTTTTTATCTGCTATATCGATAGAGTTAATATTTCAGTAGCAATTATTCCAATGCAACAACAATTTGGCTGGTCTGAGTCTCAAGTTGGACTAATTCTTGGATCTTTTTATTTTGGTTATGTTTTCACAATGATGATTGGTGGTTATCTTGCAGATAGATTTGGTGGGAAAATAGTATTGGCATATGGCGTATTGCTTTGGTCTATTTTTACAGTTGTTACTCCTTTGTTTGCATACAGTGGATTTTGGTTTTTGATTTTAATAAGAGTTTTAATGGGCTTGGGTGAAGGCATAACTTTTCCTTCATGGCATGCTCTATATGCTAGATGGATTCCTTTTAACGAAAGAACAAGAGCAATTGCTTTTACCAATAGCGGCATGTCATTTGGAACTGTATTTGGTTATGTGGTAACTGCAATCATCATTCAATATTACTCTTGGGAATTGGTTTTTTACTTGTTTGGGGCTCTTGGAATTATTTGGTTCTTTTTTTGGCAAAATAAAATTTATGCATATCCAAACAACAATCCACTTATTACTAAAAATGAACTTAAACTTATTGCAGAAGAAGCTCCCGCCAAAGAGGCAGCTCAAAGCCTACCAATATCAAAATTGTTAACAAATAAACCATTTTTGGCAATTGTAATAGCTACATTCTGTCACAATTGGACTTTTTTCACTTTCATTTCCTATTTACCTAAATATGTTAATAGCCCAGTATCAAGCGGAGGATTGGGAGTAGAGCTTGAATCGAGCTTATTTATTATTATGGTCCTTATACCCAGTATTATTTCGGTTTTATCACTGTTGTTAGGGGGTTATCTTGCAGACTCATTCATCAAAAAGGGCGTAAAAATCATAATTGTTAGAAAGTTAGCAAATAGTCTAGGATTTTTTGGGGCTGCATTGTGTTTATTTCTAATAGTTTTTCAAGAAAATATTTTCAATATGATTATCTTGTTATGCATAACAAATTTATTTTCTGGCATTGGTGCAGGTGGTTTTGGAGTTAATCATGCAGATTTAGGGCCAAAATATACAGGTTCTCTATATGGTATAGCTGGAAGCATAGGTATGATAGCTGCAATAATTAGCCCAATAATTACAGGATTTCTTCTTGAAAGCGTCGAATCATGGGCAATAATATTTCAACTATGTTCCCTAGTCCTAGTTATCGGAGGAACAATATATTTATTTTTTGCTAGCGCAGAAAAGCAGTTTGACTAATTTTACTGAGCCATTGATTGAATAAAGTTAAATATCTCTTGTGGATCTCTATCTCTAGCAGTGGTCCACTCAGTGGTTGAAGAGTTATTTATAAGGTTTCTCTCTAAGTCAAAGACTAACACTCTAGGCACACCTTTCTCGGGCGGAATGCCAAATAATTCCATCAAATTCATATTAATATCATATCTTCCAACATCTATATGAAGAACTCTAAATTTTTCATCAATAAATTTCTTGATTGAAGACATATCCAAGGTTCCGGCAAAAATTCTGCAATCAGGACACCAATTTCCCCCGAATATAATTATTGGCTGCAAGTTATTTTTTATACTCTCATCTAAAAAATTGTTTATTTCGACATCAGAATACTCAATGCCATTGTACGGAAGGGGTAGCGGCAGATTAAGTTTGTCACTATCATTTAACAGCAATTCAGCATGTATATTTAATGTCATAATTAATAGAGCGTTGAAACAAATAAAGTTTTTAAATTTCATATTTATTTAATATAGTAATGAATAGTTATTTGAAACTAAAGATTGTAAAAGAAAATAAAGGAAAGTTGTATGTTAGTTTGGTTTGTAAGATTATTTTTGCTCTTTATGGGTGTTACATATTTTGGAATTGGTGTGTGGGCAATACTTGATCCAATTCTAAGAGCCCTTGAGCTTGGATACCCATCATTCCTTGAAGCAGTTGGGTTAACTGTCACTTCAGAAATTGGGTATTCTGAAATAGCTGGTATTTATGGTGGACTTAATATAATTATTGGAGTTATGTGCTTTATAGGAATTTTTAATAAGCCTATATCACTATTTATAATTAAATTTCTAACAATGCTTGTGGGATCAATAGCTTTTGGCAGAGTGATATTCTCATTGATACCAACCACCCCAGGCTTTTACAATAGTTTTTTTGTCTTCGAAGCAATAGCTTTAGTAATAGGCTTATTTTTAATTAAAAACTACAAGTAGATTTAAAGTAAATTACTCACTAAAAGAATATAACAAATATAACAAGCTACAAAAATTACTCCTAATAACTTTGTGAAATTTATGCTAATAAGTTTAGACGAGTACAATCCAGCAACAGTTATAAATGAAATAGTTGCAATCATCATATATAGAAAGTCTCTAGTATAGATTATTTGATTTAGCTCTATATTTGAGAAAAAACCAATAATTGGAACTACAAGTGTAATGTTAAGAACATTTGAGCCAATTACATTACCAACAACCATATCATTTTTTCTTTTTAAAATAGCTGAAATAGTTGCAGCAAGCTCAGGTAAGCTTGTACCAATTGCAATAATTGTAAGACCAATAATAAGTTCTGATACATTTAGGATGAGGGCAATTTCTTTTGCATGCAAAACTGCATATCGTGATCCAAGTATGAGACATAATAATCCAATTAATAAAAAGAGAACTATCTTAAACGAATCATCATTTGCTAATGGAATATCATCTTCAGCAGCCAATCCATTGGATCTAAACTTATATGTAATAAATATAAAGATAAAGAAAACCAACAAAAGAAGAATACTTTCGGAGTATGAGATTCTAAGATCATTTAATGCAATTCCCAAAACTATAGCCGAAAGGGCAAATGCAATAAATTGAACAGAGGAAGTTCTAACTGGTTTCGCTGCAAGTCCAATACACGAAACTCCAAATATAAGTGCAATATTAGAAATATTTGATCCAATAACAGTCCCCAGAGCAAGCTCCTCTGTTTTACTTAAAACCGAAGAAATTCCTACAAATATCTCGGGAGCAGATGTGCCAAGGGCAACAATTGTTAACCCAATTGTTAATTCACTAAGACCAAACTTCTTTGCAACCAATGCCGAATTATCAACAAATTTATCCGCTCCCCAAACCAAAACAGCAATTGAGATAACCAAGCCAAATAAATTCATTAAAAGCATAATGTATTTTACATCACTTAATTGTTTATATATATTGTGAATATTCAAAAATTCTATTACTAGAGGGGAAGCATGAACATAAACGATCTTTTTAATGTTGAAGGTAAAATAGCGGTTGTTACAGGAGGGTCAAGAGGAATTGGTGAAATGATTGCTGCTGGATTTCTAGCAAATGGAGTTAAGGTTTATATCACTGCTCGAAAAGTCGGGCCACTTATCTCAAAAGCAGAAGAGCTCTCTAAGAAATACAATGGCGAATGCATAGCTCTAGGCTGTGATCTAAGTACATTAGATGGCGTTAAGAGTTTTGCAGAGCAAATTAAAGAAAAAGAAGATGGTATTGATTTTTTAATTAATAATGCTGGGGCTGCTTGGGCCGAGCCTTTTGATACTTTTTCAGAGGCAGGTTGGGACAAAGTTATGAACTTAAACACTAAAAGCTTATTTTTCTTAACTCAGCAACTTAAAGGATTATTAACCAACAATGCAACCTTAGATGATCCGTCAAGAGTAATTAATATTGGTTCAATTGATGGCTTGGATGTTCCTGCGTTTGAAACATTTTCATACTCTACGTCTAAAGCTGCAGTTCATCACCTAACTAGACATTTAGCTCACAGACTTGTTGGTGAAAATATATTAGTCAATGCTATAGCTCCTGGTCCATATCCAAGTAACATGCTTGGAGCCGCAGTTGCTCATGACTACTCTGAGATTGCTAAAAGAAACCCTAGAAAAAGAGTTGGCACACCAGAAGACATAGCAGGACTTGTAATATTTATGTGCTCAAGAGCTGGCGCATATACAGTTGGTGAAACAATTGCTTCAGATGGAGGAATAGTTAAAACAGGTGGGCACAATTTAGGATAAAAGCTAATTACTTTTGGGCGTCTTCAAATGCTTTAATGATTAAATCTTTCATCCATTCATGACCACCATCACCCTCATCATTTTTATGCCATGACAAGAAGTACTCCATTGGAGGTAATTCTTGTGGGATTTCTACAAAAGGCAGATCATTGCTTTTTGCAAAACTATGCGTAGCCATAATAACAGCATCAGTTTCTCTAATAATTTCTGGGGCAATTAGAAAGTGTTGACACCTTAATGCTATATCTCTTCTGTGACCTGTTTTTTCTAGTTCTAGATCAACCATATGAAGACCTTTTCTTCTATTAGATACATTAATAAATTTTTGAGATAAAAGATCGTCGACCGTTAAGTTTTTAATTTTTTGAATTGGGTGACCCTCTCTATGAATTACAACAAAGTAATCTTGGAAGACTTTATATGAATTTATTTCATCAGAATCAGGTATTACAGGATCAACAACAAAATCTAAGTTATTTGTTGCAAGAGCATGAACCTGATCAATTCTTCTGTAGTTATAACTCCCAACTGAAATATTTGGAGCATTTTTATATATTTCCTTCATCATATAGGGAAGCACTCTTCCTTCAGTAATATCTCCCAATGATAGTTTAAAGTTTCTCTCAGTTATCGCTGGATCAAATGAGTTGGGTTGATTTACACTTTGCTGCATTAAAGATAATGCGCTTTGAATATCAGAAATAATATTTTCAGTTTTTTGTGTTGGCACCATTCCAGTTCCAGTTCGCACAAACAAGTCATCATCAAATCTCTCTCTTAATCTTGAGAGGGCATTACTTACAGCTGGTTGAGTTATACCAACAACTTCAGCAGCTTTGGTAAGGCTACCTTCAGTGTATATAGCATTAAGGATTACAAATAGGTTTAGATCAAATGAGCTAATTTTCATATTTTAAATGTGCACAGTTTATGTTGATTTTTAGCAATAGTGAGTTAATGTATATATATTATAATAACTGTTAAAAGCAACTATTCATAGGGCTTATAACTCATTCAAACCATTCAATATAATAGGGGATAATAATCATGATTGAACTAAGACCACAAGCACTTGATTTAATAGAAAGAGTTCAAAAATTTATTGATGAAGAGATAGCTCATAACGAGAATTTGTACCATGAACAATCTAAAGACGAAGATGGTAATTGGGTAGTACCTCCAATCATGGAGGAAATGAAAGCAAAGGCAAAGTCAGCAGGTCTTTGGAATTTATTTTTGCCAGAAAGTGAGAATGGTGCTGGTCTGACAAATTATGAATATGCTCATTTAGCAGAGGCTATGGGTGCATATGGAATATCATCAGAAGTATTCAATTGTTCTGCACCAGATACTGGAAATATGGAAGTTCTTGAAAGATACGGCAATGAGGAACATAAAGAAAAATATTTAAAACCATTGCTTGCAGGTGAAATTAGATCAGCTTTTGGAATGACTGAGCCAGGGGTAGCCTCTTCAGATGCTACAAATATAGCCTCAACAGCAGTTCTAGATGGGGATGAGTATGTAATTAATGGTGAAAAGTGGTGGACTTCAGGAGCTGGTGACCCTAGGTGCGAAATCATAATCTTCATGTGTGTTACTAACCCAGATAATCATAGGCACCAGAGACAATCTCAGATATTAGTTCCTATGAATGCCGAAGGCATTGAAATTAAAAAAATGATGCATGTTTTTGGTTATGATGATGCGCCACATGGCCATGCCCATATTAAGTTTACTAATGTAAGAGTACCAAAAGAAAACTTGCTATTAGGTGAAGGAAGAGGTTTTGAAATTGCGCAAGGACGTCTTGGGCCAGGAAGAATTCATCACTGTATGAGAGCAATTGGTTTAGCTGAAAGAGCTTTAAAGATGATGTGTGAGAGAGGTATGGAGCGTGTCGCATTTGGTAAACCGCTTGTTCAGCTTGGTGGAAATATGGATATTATTGCTAACTCTAGGATAGAGATAGATCAGGCTAGACTGCTAACTTTGCGAGCTGCTCATATGATGGATACTGTTGGTAATAAAATTGCCGCTAGTGAAATTGCTCAAATAAAAGTTGTTGCACCAAATGTGTGTTGTGATGTTATTGATAGGGCTATTCAAATGCATGGCGGAGCAGGGGTTTCACAGATATATCCATTGGCTAATATGTATGCTCATATGCGAACATTAAGACTTGCAGATGGTCCTGATGAAGTGCACAGAAGAGCAGTAGCCAGGCAGGAACTTGGAAAGTATAAAATTAATGAGGAAGGTAAAGTAGAATCTTCATTTATTTCCAGATCATAACAAGTGTCAGCTTTTAATCTGGTATTTTATGATACCGAGACAACAGGTATTCAAAAAGAATTTAGTCAAATTCTTCAATGCGGCTCTGTATTTACTGATGCACATTTAGAAAGAATCGATGAACAAAATATTGGTTGTGCTCCTTTACCATGGACAATTCCTGCTCCCAGGGCAATGCTTACAAATAAGAAAATAGATTTATTTCAATCCAATAGATCTCACTATCAAATGATGTCATCAATCCAAAGCCAATGGAAAGAGTGGCATAAAGAAAAGCCTATTATATTTATTTCATACAATGGCCATGCATTTGATGAAGAACTAATTAGAAGGCAGTTTTGGTATAACTTACTTGAGCCATACACAACAAATACAAATGGAAATGGAAGGCTTGATTTAATGCTTATGTTTCATAATATTGCATCATTCTTTTCAGATGATATTTCAATTCCTTTATTTGAAGGTGGTCCTGGAATTTCATATAAATTAGAACATCTTGCTAAAGAGCATGGAATTGATGCTGAAGATGCGCATGATGCAATTGCTGATTGCAATCTAATGGTTAGTTTGTGTGAAATTATTAAAGAAAGATTACCTGAATTGTTTGATTCATTTATAAATTCTTCAACTAAGCAAGGTATTAAAAATTTACTTTATTCTGACGAGTTTTTGGCTTTGGGAGAAATTCATAGAAGACATACATTTAACTACCCAGTGGTTTTGTGTGGCAGTGATGCCTCAAGACCAAATGAGATTGTATTATTTGATTTAAGTTATGATCCCGAAGATATAATAGATCTTGATTTTTCTGAAATTAATAAGCTTATTCAGTCAAAAGGAAGGGATGGGCCACTAAAGAAATATAAGATAAATAAAACAATCCCAGTTTGTTCAAGCAAGCTTATCAAAAATAAAGAAGTATTTGATATTAGTTTCGAAGAGCTGCAAAAAAGAGCAGATCTAATTAAAAAAAATAAAGACTTCCAATCAAAAATCTCTCAGGCAATGGAAGATAGAATGATGTCATTTCCTGAACCTGAATTTATAGAAGCTTCAATATATTCTGGAGGTTTTCCATCAAATAGAGACAAAGATCTTATGCAAGAATTTCATATGTCGTCAGATGTAGAGCATCTTGTAAAAATCTCAAGGAATTTTGAGGACGATAGGTTTTCAATTTTTGCAGAGAGGATAATATGTAATGAGTATGTAAATGATATTCCTGAGGATATAAAGACAAGATACGAAGATCTAATTAAAGAAAGAACAACTACTCAAGGAAAATGGGGATCAGTAGAAAAATCAATATCGGAAGCAGAATTATTGCTAGAGAGTGAAACTTTAGATGAAAATATTAAAATCCTGAATGCCACAAGAGAAAAACTTATATCAATGCAAAAAATTACTGATTAACAGTTCGTTAGTTTACCTAGAAGATATTTTTAAATTCTGTATAATTCTCGAACTCATTTTTTGAGTTCAAAAAATGCGTCCATAGCTCAGTTGGTTAGAGTACCTGCTCGACACGCAGGGGGTCGCTAGTTCGAATCTAGCTGGACGCACCATTTAAGGAGATTGGTTATGGATGATAAATTAAACTTAAAACAATATATTAGAACAGTTGATGATTTTCCTATTCCTGGTATTAAGTTTAGAGACATAACAAGCCTTATTGAAAATCCAGAAGGCCTTATAAAAACCTGCAATTCTTTTACCGAACTTACAAAAGAATTTGATGCGACTATTATTGCAAGCATTGAAAGTAGAGGATTTATTTTTGCTGGACCAATTTCAAAAGACTTAAGCTTGCCGTTTGTGCTTGCAAGAAAACCAGGAAAACTTCCAAATAAAACTTATAAAAAGGAATTTGATCTTGAGTATGGAAGTACAAGTATCGAAATACAAACTAACACAAATATTAAAGAAACTGACAGAGTTGTCATAGTAGATGATTTGGTTGCAACAGGCGGAACAGCCATTGCATGTGCAGAATTGATCCATGAAAATTTTAATGTTCCCAAAGAAAATATTCTAATCTTATCTGTAATTGATCTTCCTGAACTTGGAGGCTCTAAAAAAATTGTTAATGATGGTTATAAATTAGAGGTTCTAGTCTCATACAGATAGTTTGTGTTAAATTAATATGATGCTAAATAATCCATACATAAAACTTTCATTTTTATTTATTTTTAATCTTTATATATTTTCTGATGATATTTATTTTCCATCTAAAAGTTGGGATGAGGTTCCTCCTAGTGAGTTTAATATTGGTGAGGATAAAGTAGATAGACTTATAGATATAGCTTTCAAAGACGATTCTACTCAAGGCGTTGTGATTATAAAAAACGGAAAAATTATTGGTGAGAAATATGCAGATGGATATAACTTTTCTTCGCATGGAACATCATGGTCTATGGCAAAAAGCTATTATGCTGCCTTGATTGGGATCTCTCTTGATAAGGGTGAAATAAATAGTCTTGATGATAAAGTTGCAACATATCTTGAATATTTTAATGATGAGAGATCAGATATTACATTAAGAGATCTTTTAGATATGTCTAGTGGTTTAGATTTCCCAAGTCATGAGCATGAGAAGATGTTTTTTCAAGCTGATCATTTGGCTTATGCCAAGACAGTTGGGGTTGAAAAAGATGCTGGACAAAAATTTGAATACAACAATGTAAATTCAATGCTTTTAGGCGATATTTTATTTCAGGTAACTGGAAAAAAAGCCGATATTCTTTTTGAAGACAGGATACTAAAACCATTAGAAATAAGTGATTACAAGCTATGGAAGGATGAAAATGGCAATGTTTTAACTTATTGTTGCGTAGACATGTCAGCTAGAGATTATTCAAAATTAGGCCTTTTATTTGCTAGAGATGGGATATGGAATGGAGAGGAGATACTTTCTAAAAAGTTTATCGATGAAACATTTCAGTTGGTATGGGATTCAACTCCAGAGCGTTTTACAAGATTGAAAAGAGGGTATTCACTTCATTGGTGGGTATCAGCATACGAAGAAGATTTTAAAATATTTAATACCAGCGGTAAGTTTGGTCAATATACATTCGTAGATAGAAAGAACGATGTAGTTGTTACAAGAATTACAAAATATAATCAGCAAGATTCTGGTGATGTGCAAATGTGGGGCCCAATGAAATATTTACGATGGGCTGGAGTAGAGAATGCAATCAATATTGGAAGGGTTTTGATTGAAAATGGTGCCATTAAGTCTGGATCTGATGTTATAACCCCTTTTACTGATAGTGAAGGCGAGTCAAAAGAATTTAATGATCTTTACGGAGACTTTATTGGAGCTATAGAGGATTTAAGTTGTGATTGTTACTTAGACGAAGCTTTTAATTAAGATTTATTAATTTTTTTTAGATAGGCATCTTTATCTTTTGCCCACTCTTCAAAATAGAAACCGTCATTACCTTGCTTATCTAGGTATCTAACAAAAACTCTGCCATCTTCGTCTGTAAAGCCAGACACATATGCCTCACCAGTAAGTTTATTTGGTCTTTTAAAATGCTCTTCCACAACCCTAGGTCCAAACAAATAGAATCATCGGAATTGATACAGCGATAATAAGAATATCCAATGGAAGACCTAGGCGCCAATAGTCAGTAAACTTATAGTTACCTGGACCCATAATCACAGTATTACATTGATGTCCTATTGGCGTTAAGAAGGCGCAGCTAGCTCCGACCGCAACAACCATAAGAAAAGGCTCAATATCATAACCAAGTTGAGTAGCAATTCCAGCAGAAATTGGAGCCATAATAACTGCAGTCGCAGCATTATTAATAATATCTGTTGTTGCCATAGTTACTACAAGAATTAAGAATAGCAACCAAAATTGACTAATATTTTCTGCATATAGAGAAATTTGATTTGAGATTACTTCACTTAAACCAGTTGTTTGCAGAGCACCTCCTATTGGTATCATTGCAGCAAGCATTATTACAATAGGCCAATCAATATCTCTATAAAAATTACCATCTATAATTTTAATCCTCAAGAAGGCCAAAACGCATAATAAGAATGCAGCTGCAGTTGTAAGATAATTAAATGCAACTAAGGTGATTGAGATACCAAAGAACACCATTCCCTTAAGAAGTCTACTTCTGCTTGGAATTGTTTGAAGTTCTCTTTGCCTCAATGGCATTAAGCCTAAATGTTTTATTTTATTTGTTACATCTTCTTCTTCGAGATCTCTTACACCAAGAAGCAGTACATCCCCAGCTCTAAAAGTTTCTCTTGTTAACCTAGTCCTGTATTTAGAGCCTTTTCTCCATAGACCAAGTAAATTTAATTCCTCATATGCAATTTTATGAAAGAAATCATGTTTTCTTCCAATTAACCTAGATCCAGGGGTAATCATTACTTCAATCTCTTCAAGATCATCATCTTTAAAGAAGTGCAGTTCCTCGGGTATTGAGAAATCAAAAGTTTCTAACAGTGCAGCAAGATCATTTGGAGGAGTTTTAATAACTAAAATTTGATTTGCTTTTATTCTAGTATTATTTTTAACTTTACTAACTGCACCAGAACTATTTACCAAACCTATGACATCAACATCCTCACCAGCCTGTCTTTTAAAAGCAGCAAGTGTCATTCCAATTGAATTACTATTTTCATTGACCTCAACCTCAAATAGATAACCTTTAAGATTAATCAGAGAAACATTCCCAGATGAATCGCTTCTTAGGAGAATAAAATTTCTTCCTATGAAAGTTATGAATATAATTCCAAGCAAAGTCACTACAAGCCCAACATATGAATAATCAAAAAAGCTAAAAGGGGAGCTTGATATAGATGCTTTATACTCAGAAATAATTATATTTGGCGGAGTTCCAATAGTCGTATTCATTCCACCCAAAATACATGCAAAAGCTAATGGCATTAAAAATCTTGATGGATGCCATTCCATTTTTTGACAAACATTTAGCGTTATCGGTAAAAGTATTGCTAACGCCCCTATGTTATTTATAAAGGATGATAAAAAAGCAGCTATCAACAGCAAAAAAATTAAAAACTGTAATTCAGAAAATTTTCTTGTTCCTATCAATTTTCCAACTAGTCCAGTTAAACCAGAATTTTTTAAACCTTGGCTTATTACTAGCACTAAGGCAACAGTTAAAACTGCCGGATGAGAAAATCCTAAAAACGCATCAGATGCTGGTATAACTCCAACTGCAATCAATATCATTAGAGCGCCAATAGTTAAGGCATCATATCTTAATTTACTCCATATAAATGATATCAGGAGGCCGGCGAGAGTAAGAGACAGTATGAATTGATCGCTCATAGAATGTTTCTATTGAGGCATACTCTCAACATATAATGAAGTGGATGGATAAGCAAATTCAGTATTGTTTTCCTTGACTATATTCATTATTTTAAAAATAAGATCTTCTTTAATTTTATTGAAGTCTGCAAAACCAACTGGATCTGAATAAGCAACAATTCGAATATCTATAGAGCTTGCACCAAGTTCGATTACTCTAACTACTGGATCTAGATCTGGATCGGATACAAAATTATTACTTTCTAATATATATTTTTTGATACTTGTTCTTATGTTTTCAAGTTGCTCTACAGATGTTGAATAAAGTAAATTTATTGTCCAATCAAGCCTTCTATTTATCATTTCACCATGATTAATTACCTTTACATCAGATAAATCTTTATTAGGAATAGCCATTGGAGCTGTATCAAAAGTTCTAATCACAGTTGATCTAAAGCCAATTGATTCGACTATTCCATGAAGCTGTCCAGTTACTTCAATTCTATCGCCTGGTTGGAATCTATGCTCACCAATTATTAATATTCCAGCTATTAAGTTTTTAAAAAAGTCTTGCGCCCCCAAAGCTACAGCCACTGAAAATAGACCCAGTCCAGCTACTAATGGACCGATTTGAATGCCGAAAATATCTAATATAATTGCAACACCCACGACCCAAACTATGAACCTGGATGCTCTCTCAAGCCACATTTGCATTGATGCAGTTAACCATGTGCTAGTGGACAGGGCTGCAAATAAAGGTTTAACAGCATTTGATAAAGCACTAAAAATTGTAAATATTACAAACGCTTTAACTATGTTTGTTGCAATATCTCCTACCAAGCCATTAATGGGCAATATTAAAGTGCATAAATACAATGCTATAGTAATTGGAATTAAGCCAATTGGTTTTTTTAATGCATTAATTATCTCATCATCAATCTTTGAATCTGTTTTTTCTGCTAATCGACTTAAGGAGTTTATTATGACAGAGATAATAAAACCTCTAAAAAGAAATGCTGAAAGTATGACCAGCAATGATGAAATTATTGCTCCGAGGTTAATACCAAAAAAGCCTCTATTCCAAACTTCTGAGAGAAGCTCTATAAAATTTTCCATTTTTAAATATGCATTAAATTAATCTTAATTTATATCGCATTTACATAAATTTAGCAAAGTGAAAGTAGCTATTTTTGTAAACGATCTTTTATGAAATACGGAGTATAGATTAAGAAAAAGACTGAAATAGCCAAAGGCACTAAAACAAGTAGATGAAATGGAGGTTCTGGGAAAATATCCATAGGGCTTGCACCGGCTGGTTTAGCCATCAGGTACCAGAAGTTTGCAGGCTCACCTAATATTAGATTTATTATGTAAGTTATTGGTAATAATATGAATGCAGTAATAAATGAAACAGTAAGTATGTCTTTTGCATAAGGTCTGTTGTTAAGAGCTATAGTTGCATACATAACCCCTATAACAATCATTCCGTGACCAATCATGAAAAATACATAATCTAAATCATGGTGAGATATATCAGGAGTAATAATAGCTGCCGTGGCCCCAGCTATACCCCAAAAAAAGGCACATTTATATAAAATTTTTGGACCACCTAGTAGAAACCAGGCTAAAAAAATCTCAGAAAGATCACACATATGAAATGGGAGAACTTCTCTCCAGTTGTACGGGTTTTCAAGAATATATAAATCTTTGAAAGGTGAAATAATAAGATGAGCCAAAATAATATATGCAATAGTTTTTGTTATTACAGATTTTTGAGCATCAGATTTTTTTTTATAAATTAATGGTAAAAAAATCGTAACAGCAAGAATGCCTACGATAGTAATGATATGTATATTTCCAAATAATATAAAAGGGCTGGCAGTCATAAAATTTTCTCAATGAAATATTAATTATTCTGATTATAGTGATTTTTTATCAATTTATAAAAAAAACGACTATTTAAATTTTTTTAAATTACTTTTTTAAAGTATCCAAAACAATCTTTTCTGAAAGAATCGCTGGAAGAATGTATGGCTTTTCCATTCCCGGCCTCCAATAAACATATAAAGGGACTCCACTACGTCCATATTTATTTAGAGCATCAAGTATGCTTTTATCTTTATTTGTCCAATCAGCAACAACATACTTTATATTGTTTGCTGCCATAAATTCTTTTACTTTCGTTCTAGATAAAGCAACTCTATCGTTTGCCTGACAGGTTATACACCATGCGGCTGTATAATTAATAAAATATGCTTGTTGCGATCCTTGAAACTCTTCTTCGATACCAAAATACCATGAGTCTATGGAATCATTTAGTCTCGATGAAGTCTCTTGGCTTGTTGAAAAATTATTAATTTGGGTAAACAAAAATAGAATGGTTAGTAAAGATGATCCAAAAATAATAATCTGATTTCTAAATGTTTTATAGACCCACATAAAAATAGAAACCGCAAAGAAGCAAATAAGTAAAGAAATTAGCTGATCAGAATCTACCTGAATACTAAAAACCCATACAAGCCACAGAGATGTTGCAAACATCGGAAATGCAAAAAACTCTTTTAGTGTTTCCATCCATTTACCAGGCTTTGGTATTGATGATATTAAACCTGGGTTAGCAGTTAAAAGTAGGTATGGGAATGCAAAACCTAACGCAAGTGATAAGAATACTGGCAAAGTGATTATTGCAGGTTGAAGGATAGCATAACCAATAGCTGCGCCCATAAATGGAGCTGTGCATGGTGAGGCCACTATAACAGCCAAGACCCCTGTAGAAAAAGAGTTCATATAGTTTGAATTCACAGCAGGGGATGAGCCTAATCTTGTAAGAGAAGACCCAATATTTATATCCATTAGAAGCACAAGACCAATTAGGAACATTATTAAAGCTAAGATGCTAACAACTACTGGAGACTGAAGTTGAAAGCCCCATCCTAGAACACTTCCAGACTGCTTTAGTAAAATAATGGCCAATGCAATTGTTAAAAATGTTATAACTACACCAAAAGCAAAGCTTAGTGAATGTAAACGAATTTTTGATGGGGATTCACCGCCCATAGCAACAAAACTTAGAACTTTAAGAGATATAACAGGAAATACACATGGCATAAGGTTTAATATCAAACCGCCAATAAAAGCAAAAAGCACCGCTTGCAATAAAGTTAATTCATTAAATAATTCGATTTCAGGAGCATTTACTACACTCGATTTAATATTGAATGGCTTATCATCAATTACAATTATTCCAGATATTTCTGTTAATTTAGTGCTATCAAATAATTGAATCTTTAAAGAGTAGTTATGCTCTTCCTCTGTAAGTTTTTGGACTGCTGCATGCTCAACAGCATTTTCAATATCAGAATAAAAATATACTCGATCTATGCTTTTGTCAGTTTTTGAGAATTTTAATTCTAGAGTATTACCTGACAAATATGCTTCTGTTGGCAAGGTAGTATTTGGAACCTGCTTAATAAAAAAATCTAATTTACTATCAAATGGAATATCTACAATAGAAGTGTTTATGTATGCTTTCTCTGGTATACAAACATCTGCACATATTAAAAAATCTACAGACACACTTATTTCTTCATTTGTATTTAACTCATTTTGAATTACCTTGAATGGAAAAATTACTTCATTGTTATATCCGTATGTCATAAGAGGTGGATATGGAATCAATTCAGGTTTAGGCCAACTTATTTGATCAAGTTTCAACTGATTTGGTAATTCCCAAACTACCTCAAGGGGACCACCTGAATCGCCGGGATTTTTCCAATAAGTATGCCAGTTTTTATCAAGTTCGAATTTAATGCCAATATATGAGCCATCAGCTTTTAGGTTATATGAATTTTTAACTAAAGAAACATTTGCATGACCGGTATCTATGACAATCTGATTCGCAAATAGTGAAGGAAATAAGAAAATTAGAAATAAAATTTTTTTCATATTTAATCTTATCATTTATAAAAAATTTAAATGAAGGATGGCTTCAGGCCATCCTTCAAAAGATAGTTATTATTTTTTACCAAGAATTTTCTTTGGTGTCTTGATATCAATAATTTTTGGCTTTTTCTCTTCTGGAATTATTTTTTCAAGATTGATTAACAATAATCCATTTTCAAGTTCTGCGCCTTGAACAATAACATCTTCTGCTAAAGTGAATTGCTGCTTAAATGCTCTTTTTGCAATACCTCTATAGACTAAGTTGTGATCTTCAGCATCATTGTTGCTTTCTGGTCCATCATAACTAACTGTAAGAATACCGTTTGTTAATTCAATCAAAATATCATTTTTTGAAAGTCCAGCTACTGCTATTTCAATCTCAAATATATTTCCTACTCTTTTAATATTATATGGTGGATAGCTTGAAGACCTCTGAGAAGATTCAGATAACCTCTGAAACCTATCAAATAAAGGCTCAAAACCAAGCACCCTGGTTGTAAAAAATGGGTCAGTAAAATTTAACATCATAATTGTCCTCCTTAAAGCGACATTTGTTATTGCATCCTATTTATAGGCATGCGGTTTATATATGAAGACCCTAATGGCATCTTCAATATTTATATGGGGATTATCTAATTATTTTTCAATACTCTATTTAAAACAAAAAATTAAATGTGATAATGTATTAAATGAACTTAATGCAATAAATACTGTCTATATTTTATGAGAATAATTTACCTAATATTAATACTATTTACTTATAATGCTTTTTCTTCAGATGAGGTAGAAATAAATACTGATGATATTTGGGCTTTAGATGTCAGAAGTAATAAATTTTTTCGTAATGGAGAAGTTTTATTTCAAATGCCACAAGATGCTTTGCATACCTTTCGTGGGAGAGAGTATGGCGACTGGAATGAATTCTCTTTTATAGACTCAAGAAGATTAATTAAGTTAAAAAAGGGTGATCGTATTAAGATAGTCGAGTCTTATTTTAATTCAGATGTATTCAAGGTAATTCTTTTAGATGGATTTTATAAAAATAAAACTTATTATGTAATTACAGATGATTTGCATAGAAAGTATAAAAAACTGGAGACAAGCTAATGAATAAAAGTATTTTAATTGTATTTATAGGAGTTTTTATTACTAGTTGTGTAAATATGTCACAACAGCCTAATATTGTTTCCAGGAATGATGTGCAAAGACAGCAAAGCATCACTTTGGGCACTATTATTGATATTACAAATGTAACAATTGAGGGCGACAGAAGATTAGGCGCTGCTACAGGTGCTGCTATTGGTGGAGTTGCTGGTAAGAATGTAACAGAGTCTGACACTGAGTCTGATATTGCCTCAGTAATTGGAGCTTTAGCTGGAAGTGCAATCGGAGCAAATATTGGCTCATCGCTAACTAAGAAAAATGGTGTAGAGCTTTTGATTGAGACAGACTCAGGTAGACTTGTTTCAATAATTCAAGAAGTTAGCGAGATAAGATTCGAAAATAACCAAAGAGTTAGAATTATCAAAAGAAATGGTAAATCAAGGGTTTTACCAATCCAGTAGATGACAAATGAAACTTTTTCAGATGTTTATAATAAGGCACTAGATTTACTATCAAGAAGAGAACACTCTCAAAAAGAAATTAAATTAAAGCTTCAAAAAAAGTTTAAAAACTCTGAAGAGATCTATGAGGTTATTGAAAAGCTTGTAGCCAATAACATAATCAACGATACCCGTTTTACAGAACATTACATAAATTCAAGAAAAAGAAGAGGCTTCGGCTCTAAAAAAATATCTTATGAGCTTTTATCAAAAGGCATTAATGAATCAATTATAGATTCAGTTCTAAGCAATACGGATGATTGGAAAGAACTAGCTAAAAAAGAGTTCAATAAGAAGTATAAAGACGGTCCATCAGATGATTTTAAAATTAGATCAAAGCAAAAAAATTTCTTGCTAAATAGAGGGTTCTCTTTTGAAGAAATTGAATCTGTTTTTGGTTAGGTCATGTTATGATCATCGTTTATGTCATACGAGGTATTAGCAAGGAAATATAGACCATCTAACTTTGAAGAAGTTGTTGGTCAATCTCACATAATTCAAGCTCTTTCAAATAGCATCACCCAAGATAAAATTCACCAGGCATACATATTTTCAGGAACAAGGGGTGTAGGAAAAACTACCCTTGCAAGAATTTTATCAAAATGCCTAAATTGCCTATCAGCAAAAAATCCTGTTACCGTCCCATGTGATACTTGTAATTCTTGCGTTGAGATAAAAGCAGGTAGACATTTAGATTTCTTAGAAATTGATGCTGCATCAAGAACAGGTGTAGATGATATGAGAAGTCTCTTAGAAACAGTTCAATATAAACCCTCAACAGGAAGATATAAGATATACCTTATAGATGAAGTTCATATGCTATCAACTAGTAGTTTTAATGCGTTGCTTAAAACACTTGAAGAACCTCCTTCACATGTAATTTTTATATTTGCGACCACAGATCCAGAAAAAATTCCAAAAACCGTTCAATCAAGATGCCTGCAGTTAAACCTAAAAACTATAGGTAAACAAGCTTTAAAAGAACACATGCTTAATATTGTAAAAAAAGAGAGCATCAAGCATGATGAGGTATCACTAACACTTATAGCAGACTCAGCAAAAGGTTCTGTAAGAGATGCTTTAACTCTTTTAGACCAATCAATAGCTCATGGAAATGGAGCGCTAAATGAACAAGATGTAAGAAATCTCTTAGGTACAATTGATGCTGCTATGATAGGCGATCTTGTTTCAAGTATCATTAATGGAGACTCTGAAAAATCCTTTAATATCTTTTATCAAATTGAAGAACTTAACCCTGAGTATGAGAATATTCTCAAGAGTATCGTTAGCTTTATTCATGAAGTCTCATTAGAGCAGTTTCTAAAAAATTCAAATGATGAAAACATCATTAAAATTGCTGAAAGAGCAGACAAAGAATTCATACAATTAGTTTATGAGATAGCTGTAAATGCGTATTCAAAATTCTCGATTCATCCAGAACCTAAACAGGCTCTTGAAATATGTATTTTGCGAATGTTGGCCTTTAATCCAATTGCAAGCATTCATGAGGGTTCATCTATGACTAATACTAGAGCAACCACTGAAAAAAAAACTCTAAAAATTGAGCAATCAACTAGCAAAGCGTCCCTTGAAAATAAAGCTATTGACCAAAAGACCTCAAGTGTTAAGAATGTTGGTGTTTTAAAAACTATTAACACAAACAATGAATGGGTTGATGCTTTTAATAAACTACAAATGAGTGTTTTTGCAAAAAATTATTTTGGTCATTTAGTGTTTGTAAAAATGGATAATAATAGAATCTATCTTGAGGGAGATATTGAAAATAACAAAATACCAGAAAATGTTAAAGCAGAATTTGAGAAAGTATGCACTGAATTTTTTACAAAAGATATCAAAATTGACATATCGCACTCAACAAAAAAAGGCGGACCATTATTTATTAAAGAACAAGAAGATATCGTTAAACAGAATGCAGCTGAGAAGAATATAAAAAACAACGACTCTATTAAAGATTTCATGAATAGATTTGATGCCACCTTAAAAGATAAATCAATTAAACCCATTAATTAGTATGAATAATGATCTTTTAAATGATTTAATTAACTCATTAACCATATTGCCTGGAGTAGGTAAAAAATCTGCACAGAGAATGGCCCTTTATTTATTAGATAAAAATAAGGATGGAGCTTCTTTATTATCAAAGACACTTCAAGATGCAGTTGAAAGTATTGATAGATGCACAAGGTGTAGAATGTTAACCTCAAATAAATTCTGTAAAGTATGTTCTGATACATCAAGAGACTCTACAAGCATATGTGTAATTGAAAACCCATCAGACATGTTAGCCATTGAATCAACAGGGGGCTTTCGTGGTAAGTATTTTGTATTACTAGGAAGATTATCACCAATTGATGGAGTCGGCCCAGAAGATTTAGGAATTGATCAGCTTTTAAGGCTGATTGAAAAAGAAAATATTTCTGAAGTTATTTTAGCAACCAGCTCTACTGTTGAGGGTGATGCAACAGCAATGTTTATTAAGGATCATATAAAAGATGTAAGAGTTTCAAGAATTTCTTATGGAATACCTATTGGTGGGGAGCTAGAATATGTTGACGGTAATACTATTGCACGTGCAATTCAAGGGAGAGTAAATATAGATGTCGATTAAATCAGATAAATGGATTAAAAAAATGTCACTTAAAGAGGGCATGATTGCGCCTTTTTCCGAAAATCAGATTCGTGTTGATAATGAAGGTAATAAATTAATCTCATACGGAGTATCAAGTTTTGGTTATGATGTTAGATGCTCAAATGAGTTTAAAGTTTTTACCAATATTCACTCAGCAGTAGTTGATCCAAAAAATTTTGATGCAAATAGTTTTGTAGATATTCAATCTGACGTATGTGTTATCCCCCCCAATTCATTTGCCCTTGCAAGGACTGTAGAGTATTTCAAAATTCCCAGAAAGGTTTTAACTATCTGTCTTGGAAAGTCTACTTATGCAAGATGTGGGATCATAGTTAACGTAACACCTTTAGAGCCAGAATGGGAAGGGCATGTAACTTTAGAATTCTCCAATACAACCAATCTTCCAGCTAAAATATATGCAGGAGAAGGTGTAGCTCAGATGATCTTCTTTGAATCTGATGAGGACTGTGATGTTAGTTATAAAGATAGAGGCGGGAAGTATCAGGGGCAAACTGGGGTTACATTACCCAAGACTTAATATTTTCTCTAATGTCAGAGTATCTGTTCTTTTGGGGTTTACATCTTTAATTTCTACAAACATATAACCAAGTTCTTTTGCCATCAAATATGTAGTTTTTCTATCTTCATTCTCTCTAAGTCTTGTTACTTCTATGCATGAATATTGTGTTTCACCAACATTGCATATTTTATTCTCAGATGTAACTTTATAATCATTAGATTCTACAGATCCATTTTTTATTTCAAGAAGATTTAATTTAAATTCCTTAAAACCATTTAAGATCATGATCCTAATTTGAATTTGTGCATTAAGAGGATCAACAACAGGTATCTTTGGTGCCTTTAAAATCCATTCATCTCTTCCCTTTGAACTCATTTGGTTTGAATTAGTATCAATTAAAATTTCTTGATCACGATTCACAAAGCCAGGCTTAACTTCAATTTCATAGCTTTTTGTATTAACAGCATCAGCTTGGATACTAAAAACTGTTTTAAAGTAAAGGCGTGCTAATGTACTTTTGGCCTTAAAAGTTAAAGATGACTCGCCTTCCTCATCAACCTTTAATTGACGAATACCTTTAATATCTATTTGAGACGATTTAAACCTATACTCAGCCTCATAGTCATCAATCGCGTAAGAGTACGTTGAAAAAATCAAAGCTAGGAAAGTAATTTTATACATTGTATTTAATTTTTAATATGCCATCTGTTAATTCAATATCTTTGAAAGCAACCTTATCATTTGAGTGTTCTAAATAAATTTTTTCTTCACATATATATTGTATGACAAGTGGATATAATAAATGTTCCATACTATGAATTCTTTTAATAAGTAATTCTATTAAATTATCATTTGTGTCAATTACGCCTTGAGCTATTAAAGGACCTCCATCTAAAACTGGGGACACAAAATGAATAGATATACCATGCTCTTTATCAGAGTTATTTATTACTTTTTCATGCGTATTTAAGCCAGGATATAGCGGCAATAAAGAGGGGTGAATGTTTATTATTTTCCCTTTATATTTTGTTGGTATTAGTGGCGTGAGAATGCGCATGAAACCTGCCATAACAATTAAATCTGGATTCTTAATCTGAATTCTTTTTTCAAGAGCATCATCATACTCATCTCTGGAATTAAAAGATTTATGATCAAGAACAAATGTATCGATATTTGCATTTTTTGCTCTAATTAAGCCATAGGCATTTTGATCATTTGATATAACTTCAACAATTTCTGCTTGAATAAGACCAAGGTTTATATTTTCAATTATTGCTTGAAGGTTTGAGCCGCTTCCGGATATGAGGACAATAATCCTTTTCATTTTTATGAATATTTTATTGATGCATCAGTCTTACTTTCAATATAGCCAATCTCATAGCAATCATATCCATCACTTTTTATGTAATCCATAATACTTTCAGCTTCTTCTTTATTCACTATCAAAACCATTCCAATGCCGCAGTTAAATATTCTGAACATATCATCATCGCCTATACCTCCATTTTCTTTAAGCCACTTAAATTCATTTGGAAGTTTCCATGAAGATTTTTTTATATTTGCGCATAAATCTTTGGGAATAGATCTGGGAAGATTTTCTGTAAGACCTCCACCAGTGATATGAGATAGTGAGTTTATTGAATAAGTATTCAATAACTTATTAATAAGTGAGGGGTATAAGTGAGTGGGCTTTAAAAAAGCACTAGCCATATCATCTTTCTCATCATCAGGGCATGATGATTCTTCAAGTATTTTTCTGATTAAAGAATAACCATTAGAGTGAGCTCCGCTTGATTCGATACCAATAAGAATATTACCTTCTCCAACTTTAGATGAATTAATAATTTTATCTTCCTCAACACAGCCAACAGAAAATCCTGCTAAGTCAAAATTATTGTTAACATAATGCCCTGGCATTTCAGCAGTCTCGCCTCCAAGAAGAGCACACCCCGATTCCTTGCATGCTTTAGCTATACTTCCAATAATTGTAGATGCCTCAGTTACGTCAAGTTCTGAAGATGCAAAGTAATCTAAAAAGAATAGTGGCTTAGCTCCACATGTGATCAAATCATTTACGCACATTGCTACCAGGTCTTGGCCAATTCCATCAAGTTTATTATATTTTTGTGCAAGCGCTACTTTTGTTCCAACACCATCAGTGCATGCAACTAGAACAGGTTTTTTGAATTCTTCTCCAAGTTTATACATTCCTGCAAAACCACCGATACCACCTAAAACATTATTATTTTGCGTTGATGAGACATCTTTTTTTATAAGATCGATAAGATCATTGCCTGCTGAAATATCTACTCCGGCAGATTTATAAGGATCATTATCTATATTTTCTTTTGTCATTTAGAATACCTATTGTGAAGAATAATTTTAGCAACAATTTATATTATCTATTTATATTATTGATTATCTTTTCTAATACAGCTTTTGGGAAGGAATTTAAGACACTTTTTGAGATAAATCATAAAATTGAATCAGGAGTTTCGTTAGACAAGTCACTTAATCAATCTTTTGATAAAATGGTTTATCGTCTTAGTGGGTCCCCTAATCCATCTTATATCTGGAGAATAGTTAATTCAGGAACAGTCCGCAAAGATTTCATAGTTAGCTATTCTGTTAATCAAGTAAACGGTGATTCATTTTTAAGAACCCAATTCAACCAAAAGCTTTTAGAAGAGAAATTTAGGCAACTTTCAATACCTTTAATTGGCAAATCAAGACCTATATTCATTGTGATTGCAAAAATTGATAATGGTATAGATGAGCCTTATTTCCTAAATGATGATGCTATAAATGCATTTGATAAAAGTTTTAAAGAAATGCTAAATAATATTTCTGAAAATAGAGGGGTATTCATTGAAATACCTATATTAGATTTAATTGATGCTCAAAAAATTAAAGATTTTAATTATTTTTTAAATCCAGATGAGTATCTAAAATCAAAATATAGTTATGAAGATATACTTAATGTTGAAATTACAAAAATAGACACAGAAAACTGGTCTGTGACCGGAGATTTAGAAAATCTTATTAAATCTAATAATTTTCAGGATGAATTCATCGAATCTTTTCAAAAAATTCTTGATGATAAAGTCTCTAAATATTTAAAAGGATTACAGATTGAATTTTCAGAGAGAAATACACTCGCATTAAACATTGCAAATATTGAATCAGTAGAGGATTATGAAAACGTTATAGATGGTTTAAAGAGTATTATTGGAATTGAGGAGATTAAAATTAATGCATTTGTTAAAAACACATTAATATCTGATATTTACTTTTTTGGAAATAACGAAAGATTTATTAATGCAATTGATGATAAATCAGACTTTAAATTAACTAATATTAGCGACAGTAAAAAAGACATCTTTATAGAATATAAAAAATGAGTAGATACTTTATATTTATACCTAACTTTTTATCAATCATCAGAATTGGTCTTGTTTACCCAATTTTGATGAACATACACAATGATCAATATTTAAATAGTCTTTTGTATTTTATATTGGCATCTGTTACAGATGCATTGGACGGGTTTCTTGCAAGAAGAATGTCTTGGCAGACAGACCTTGGTAAAATATTAGACCCTGTAGCTGATAAGCTTTTATTATCAGGTTCTATATTTGTACTTTGGTTAAATGACTTAATACCTTTTTATGTATTTTTTGTTTTATTGGCTAGAGATGTAATTATATTATTAGGTGCTTCCATTCATATGTCTGTTGTTGAAGCAGGAACACCATTACCAAATCTATTGGGAAAAACAACAACTGTCTTGCAGGTTATTTATATAATATTAATATTAATCACAAATAGTTTATCTTTTACAATCAACCTTCAGTTTTTAGGTTTTATAATTTCAGCATTTACTTTAGTAAGCTTTTTGAGCTATGCCAAGGAATGGTTTGCTAATTTGAAAGATCACAGTAATGAGTAATCCAAAACAATTAACTTTTCCTTGGGAAAAAAACTTTAAATCCTCTCTAGAAGGTTTTTATTGCGATCCGAACAATAAAAAGTTATTCGAAGAGCTAATTAATTTTGATGGCGATGATGTATTTATATATGGAGCGAAAAATATAGGTAAAACTTATTTGCTTCAAGCTATATGCAATTATTACAGTTCTGACTCAAGGTCTTCATTATATATTCCATTAATTGATGTTAAGAGTTATGACACGGCTATAATTGATAATGTCTCAAGCTTAGATCTTGTTTGTGTTGATGGTCTTGACCAGATTGCGAACAATTCAGAGTGGGAAGTTGCTTTATTTAATCTCATTAATAGCTCTCTAAATACTGAATGCAGATTAATTTTCTCTGCTAATTTTCAACATAAGACATTGCAGTTTGACTTACCAGACCTTGAATCAAGGATAAAAAAGCTTAATTCTTTTGAGATGACACCTGTTCAAGATATCTATTTAAAAGAAGCCTTGCTTTATATTTCTGAATTTAGATCTATAAACCTTGGAGAGAAAGAGATTAAGTATTTACTTGGCTATACAAAAAGAAACTTATCAGATTTGGTTTCAATTATCGAGAGGCTTGATAGCCTCTCGATGGAATTAAAAAGAAAAATTACAATACCACTAATTAAAGATTATTTGTAATTCATCAATGCTTCACATTCAAAGCAATATGCCATTACATTTTGAGTATCTGGTTTAATTAGCATCATATGCTTTGGATATTCCCCAATAAGCATTTCAATCCTTGGATCGATGCTTGATTTAATATCAATATTTTCAAATAACTCTAATAAGAAAGCATCAAAAGGATCAATTTCTTTTGTATATGTTTTTACTGAGTATTCATCAATATCTGCTAGCTTAGCAGCATAATTTAGAGCATCTGTTAGATCGCCGATAGTATCAACTAGACCAATCTCCAAGGCCTTGGAACCAGACCAAATTCTTCCACCAGCAAATGGTAATAAGTCTTCATATTCCATAAGTCTGTTATCTGAAACTTTTGATACAAATTTAAAATACGTATTATCAATACTCGCTTGGATTGAATCCTTTACATATTCAGGCATTGATTGTCTTTCATCCCATTCTGACGCCTTAGTTGACGTTGTTCCATCAACCTTTATGCCAGCCCAATCATAAATGCCATCTAGGGTAGGGACAATTCCATAAACTCCAATAGAGCCTGTAAGTGTATCTTCTTCAGCAAAAATATGATCAGAGCTTGTTGTAACCCAAACACCACCTGAAGCTGCTATATCTCCCATTGATGTAATAATAGGTCTGTCAGTTGCTTTAAATTCATTAAGTGCATTTGTTATCAATTCACTTGCATAAACACTTCCACCTGGACTATTAACACGAAGTACAAGGGCTTTAATATCATCATTTTTAGTTGCTGACTGAATGTTCTTAACAATTGTGTCTGAGCCAGCAGTGCCATATGCAGCCTCACCAGTCATAATCGCACCTTCTACATTTACTACAGCAATTTTATTATCAAACTCTTCTTTTTCCTCATCAATTTCTGCAAGGTAGTCATATATTGAAATGCTATCAGGAAATGCATATTTGTCATTTTCACTATTAGGGAATTCTTCAAACATATATTGTTTAATTTCTTCTCTTGTGACTACTTTATCAACCAGTCCTAAATTTAGCGCGACCTGAGCTGCTTCAGGATTCTCTTTAAATAATTCCCATGCATTATCACCATAGTCCTGAATAGTTCCTGCTGAAAGCTGTCTGCCATCTTCCATCATATCTGTCATTTTTTTCCATAATGGATTTGCAAATTCATTCCAAGCAAGCTTATCATTTTCACTCATGGAATCTCTGGTATATGGTTCAGGTCCAGATTTAAAGTCACCTGCAGTGAAAACGTTGTAATTAATTTTTAGATTTTTGAATAAATCTACGTAGTACTCTCTTTTTCTTGATAAACCAAATGCAGCTACTTGACCCATTTCATTAATTAAAACTTCATTTGCTTGAGAGCTTATTAAGTAGGAGCTGTTACTAAATGTTTCAGCATAAGCTATTACTCTTTTGCCACTCTCTCTAACATTTTTAACTGCTTCAGCTATTTTGAATGCAGATGCCGAGTACATTCCTAGTTCAGATACGTTTACGTATACAGCTAATAAATCTTCGTTATCTGCTGCATGATTGAGAACATCTAATAAATCTTGAAGTTGGTGCTGCTCTGTAGATGTACCACCTAGAACATCTTCAATAGTAAATGAGTCTGTATTAATCACCTCAGTATCTACTACAACCCCAATCGGCTTGAACCATAATACTTTATCTTCAGAAGTTATTTCTTCAGAGGTATCTCCAAAGCTACCAACTATCCCACCAACAAATGAGAAAGTTATTACTATTAAAATAAGTGCAGTTATACCGTTAACAAGTATTTTCCTCGTCATCGAAAGGAAGTCATCTGCTTGTTTCCATATTGATTTTTTATTTGTATCCATCTTTACCTCTGAATTGAATTGTAAGAAATGCTCTATAGCAATTTAAGGTGCTATATTAAATGAGGTAATCTTTAATGTAAAGCTTACTTTACATATTTAAGATATTTGGGTCCAAACAAGCAATGCGTAAATAGCAAAATAATCATAATTATTTCAAATACGTCTAGATAGAAAGTTTTCATACCAAATACCCTTAATGAGGCAAATAAAAAGTATATAAGTAGGATGAAACAAAATATCTGATAAGCCTTTATAGATTTTTTAATCGAATAAAATAGAAATAATGATATCGGAAGACTCCAAACGACAAGAGTAATAAAATCTATTCTGCCTTGTAAAAAAATTAAAAACTTAATACTAAGCAATATAACTGCAAGACTAACTGTAACGACTGTATATTTTTTTTTACTTATCACTTTCAGAAAGTTTATTGATTAATTCTGCAAGTCGCATCCCTGATGATTTAGCAATAACGTATTCTTCAGGAGTGAGGTTGGATGAATTATTGAAGCTCTCAACATGTGTTGGGCCATATGGAGTTCCGCCCGACTTTGTATTGTGTAATTCTTGGATGGAGTAGGGTGATCCAGAGACCAGCATGCCATGATGGAGCATAAAGGTAATAATATTAAACAATGTAATTTCTTGACCGCCATGCATAGATCCTGTTGAGGTAAAAGCAAGACCAGGCTTCCCATTCAATGTATTGTTTGACCAAATATCTCCAGTTGAATCAAGAAAATATTTAAGCGGTGATGCCATAGAACCAAAGCGAGTTGGCGAACCGATTGCCATTCCGGCGCAACCTATAAGATCTTCCTTTGTGCAATATATTTCATTTTCCTCAGGTATAACAGGCTCAGTTTGTTCAGATTTACTTGAAACTCTTGGAA
>Ga0315330_10000095_pt1 | contig 43767 bp, 53 predicted proteins | sample M140m34915metaG_FD_203453 | JGI IMG/M metagenome (GOLD analysis project Ga0315330, IMG submission 203453) | Ammonia-oxidizing marine archaeal communities from Monterey Bay, California, United States - M1 40m 34915 | ecosystem: Environmental > Aquatic > Marine > Intertidal zone | place: USA...
GATTTATTTGTGGTGAAATATCAGAATATAATGTGGGAATTGAATAATACTGTGGGTCCAAATTCAATAAGTAAGCAGGAATTTATCAGAGAAATTAACAAGTTAGTTTTTCTCTAATCCATTTACGTATATTTTCGTTAGTAGGTTGCAGCATTTCTAGTAAGCCGTTTAAATATAAAGCACTTTGTTTTTCAGTAGTATTTTCATCATCCATAATAAGTAGTGAATTATATATAATTTTTAATAGGCGTTTATCATAAATATTTTTGATATTTTCAAATACGGTATCAATATTAATAGATTCAGTAGTAGTATCTTTAAAAAGATCCGGAGATTCTAATTCCAATACATTCTTGTAAAGTGCTAAAGTATGTGTAATAGCGGTTTGTTCTGTTTGTGAATATGTTTCAATAAGTTTATTAATACCTCTAACAGCGTTAGTAAGTATAAATGTAAAGATTTTATTATTGTTTTCGTCATTTTTATACCATTTGTAATACCTGCGAATGGCGTGAAAAAGATAGTATAAATCATTTTGTGAGTCACTATTATACCATCTCCATATTCCCTGACTCCAGGTAGGGGGATGTAAATGTAATATATTATCACTAACTGATACTTTAGTTCCAAGTGGACTATATGTTAATAAAGATAATTGAACCATCACTTGGAGGGGTTCTAATATCATATCGCTTCTTTCTTTTCGGCTTCCGAGATCCATATTAGAAGTACTTATCTTTTTATTTTTAAACTTTTTAGCGTATTTATAAATTTTGTATCCGCCTTTAATTGCGGAATATCCAGTAATTAATGCATTCATATAAAATACTTAAAGAAAAAACAAGAGTTCAATATAATGGACTATGTTGAAAATAGTAAATTAATGGAAGAAGATATGGATGAATTAAAGGAATTTATGTTTCCACTGGACGATAATCGTATAAAAGATTTTATGTTATTATCAACCGAAGATCAGTTAAATGCTATAAGTTTAGGGTCATTTTTATTAAAAGAAGGAAAAACTCGTTATATGAATATGAAATCTGGTGAAAATATTCAATTAATAGAACAATTAAGAAAAGATTGTGAAGATAAAATTTTAGATAAAGAGATGAATATAATAAAGTTACGTGAGGATATGAGAAAGATAAAAAACGAACATGTAAAGGAAGTTAGTGAAATAACTCGTGAAATAACAGAAAAAACAAAAGCAAGGTATCAAAAGCATTGGAATGATAAATTTGATGAGTTAAATAACCAATTGGTAGCAACAAGGGAACAAATGAAAGGATTGATTAATACACGAATAGAACAAAATAACAAAAATAATGCTAAATTATTGAATATGCAACAACAGTCAATACACGAAAAGGATGAAATTCGCCGTGGTTATGAGGAAAAGATTGATGAATTGCGTGGTAAAATAGAACAAATGGTTATACTTTCATCAAATTCAACAAAAAAGGGACAAGAAGGTGAAGATTGGACTTATAACGAATTATTGCGATTGTTTCCTGAGGCTATGGTAGAAGATACACATGCTCAAGGAGGACGTGGTGATTTCATTATAAGAGATAAATATGTGGGAATGGTAGATTCAAAGAAATTTAAAGGAAATGTTCCAAAACGTGATATTATAAAATTTAAGGCAGATATGGAAAATAATAATGAATATCAATATGGGTTATTGTGTGCTACTGATCATGGTATAGCAGCCAAAAGTGATTTATTACTGGAGTTTGTGGCAGGTAAGCCAATAGTATATATTCATAAAGCACGAAATAATCCACAAAAAATCTTAATGGCTTGTAATTTATGTAGATTAATTCTTAAAAATATGGAATGTTTTGATGTGGCTAAGGAAGAAAATCAGTTAATAATTAAAGAAAAAACGAAATCACTTGTGAAAATCAAAAAAAAGATGCTAAAGAAGGTTCAAGATTTTAGTGAAAGCATGATAGAGTTAATGGATACTCAATGGAATGAATTAGATGTAGTTCTTAAACAAATTAATGTGAAGTATTAGTATATGTGGTATTTTTGCAAATATAAAGATTCTTTAGGAAAACCAAAAGAAGGCCTACATTCATATAGAGTATTTAATATAGCGATTGTGGATGTTTTACTTACATTTCTATTAGCAAAATTTATCCAATATTACATAATGGAGGAGACAGAATTCAGTATAATACTTTTTGTATGCTTCATAATAGGAATAATAATACATCGAATATTTTGTGTAAAAACACAAGTGGATAAATTATTATTTGGATAGTTATTTTCTATTTTTTCTAGTTTTTTTGTTTAATAGCGATTTGTATAATTTTTCTAATTTTTTGGCGTTTAATTTTTCTAGTCTATTGATAATATTTTTACCTTTTTTTTTTTTAATAGTTTTTCTTATGGAAGATTTGTATGCTTTTCCAGATTTATAAAATAAATGAATTCTTCGTATAAGTTCTTTTTTGAGTTTTTTATGTTTATCACTACCAATTTTGTAAGAAGAAGGATATGTTCCATTGTCCATCAATGTATATATAATGAATGTGTCGGGAGATTGTACTACTCTTTTTCCAAATTGGTCAGCTCTCCATATAGTTTTATTTGATTCTGTAATATTACTAAATCCGTCTTTTAATTTATTATTTGACATCTATATATTATATAAAAAATAATATTTTTACATAATATATTATGTATGCTTATAATTATAGTTGTAAAATAGTATTAGTTGGTGAGTGTTTTGTTGGTAAAACAGCATTAACACAGAGATTAATATATGATATGTATAATGAAAAATCAGTTCCTACAATAGGGGTAGATTATTCTACCAAAATATTCAAAATGAAGGATAGTAAGTTGGTAAAACTACAAATGTGGGATACGGCAGGTCAGGAAAATTTTATTAGTTTAATAAGAACTTACTACAAAGATGTAGGGGGTGCTATAATAATGTATGATGTTAATGAAAGGTCATCGTTTGATAGGGTAGAATTTTGGTATAATGAATTGAAGAAGAATTCGGGAGAAGACTATCCAATATTAATATTAGCTAATAAAATAGATGAAATTAGAATGGTAAATAGTTTTGAGGGTCAAGAATTAGCAAAAAGATTAAATTGCTTATATTCTGAAATAAGTATAAAAACTGGTCAAAATACATTTTGTTCGATAAAGAAGTTTACAGCTCATTTATATAGTAAAAGGGAAGAAATAGTAGCATTTAAGGAAAGTCCATTAGATGATCTTCGTATAAAATTATCAAATACTAGTAAGTCAAAACCAAGGGAACATTTGTACGAGTGTTGTGTTATATCTTAAAATTGATAAAGTTGATTAACCAATATAGAAAATGACCAATCTCTATCATTAAGATTAATCTCAAATCCTTTATCATTTAATAAACGAACATTAAATTTTCTCAACTTTACAGGTCCAAAATAAATACGTTTGGTTTGTTCGGGTTTATCATTTTTAAATGATAAGATTTGATTACTATTATCAGGTGGATTATTAATCGGTATTCGTAATAAAATATCAGTAGAATTGGGTGATGAATATATTGGTTTTTTGTTATTAGTAGCATTTGCTTGTATCATTTGAGCAACAGAATATTGTTGTTTTTCAGTTAAATTACTTGGTAAATCACTATTAATATCATTTTCAGCACACCCTCTATTCGCAGGTGGCCCAGCTACATCAACGCATTCATATCCAGGTTTATTTACATGACCTGGTTGATATAATATATTATTATTTCCAATAACCCCAATAGAAGGATTCATAGATTGAGGCTTATAATATCCAGGTAATGTGAAATTATTACTAGTATTATCAATTAATGAAATTAGATCTTTATTGGGTTTATTATTATTATAATCATCAAGTGTTAATAATAAATATTTTGGTCCATATGTATCGATTGTAGATGGGGCTGTTAAAGAATCGCCAGCTTTTATTATTGAACTTTGAGTTCTAAATCCTAAAAGCCATCCTAAATTATAATTTATTTTATTACCGGGTTTTGGAGGCTCTAATAAAGAATTAGGTGTTTCTCTGGAAGGTGCGGCACATGATGAAGCTTTTGAATCTTGTATATACCAGTGAAAAGTTACATCAATATTGGTAGATATATTTTTAATTACAGTTTTATTATTTATAGCAGTCGTGTCCGTTTGAGGGAATTGTATATAGTTTGATAGCATATCTGTGCTATCTTCAAATATAGGGATACTGTTGAGGGCACTATTAATGTGACTAAGTAAAGTACTAGAACTCGAATAATTTCCTTCAGGTATTTTAACGTCTATAGGACCATCAGTAATTTCAGGTATGTCTACTTGAAATCTATTAGTTCCATAGTCTTCAGAAAAAACATACCAACTATAAGGTATTTCTACATTATCAACAGTAATATCAACTACATTTGTTAATGGTTGATTAAGATTAACGGTATAATTAGTAGAAGTATAAAGTCTAACTTGTGGATTTTGTAGTAGTTGTGAAGGGTCAGTGTTTGTTATGAATGAACAGTTCACAGCAGAAGGGTCTAAAATTTGTCTATAATGAGAGTCAAAATTAACGGTTCTTTTAATAGTTTTTCGTTGAATGGGATTTTTATCTCCTTGAACTGTTCCCTGTATAGCCATTTTATCTTGTATTGTTTGTTTAACACGTCCAATAATATTTGATTGTTGATTTAATATAAGATTTTTTTCTGGAAATTCTATATCTTGATATTGTTTTTTTAAAACATTAGTTGCTTCACTATCATCGTATTCATATGCTTCTTCCCAGGTTTCTTTATTAAATTTTTGTAATTGTTTCTTAAGTTTTTTGGCGGCCATTTCTAAAAAAGGGAATATTTGGTCCTTTTTTGTATTATTTCTTAATTCATATTTAAGTTTTTTGATTTTTTCGTCTATTTTATCTTTATTTATAGGTGCTTCTTGGGTTAAATTTAATATTCCTGCCAGGTCTTCTATATTATATTCGTTAATATCAAATGTTTTATTTTTAGATTGTTTATTTCCTTGTTCATTAAAACTATTGAAATCCATCTTATAATATATTAAGTTATATTTTATAAATAAAAATACTTATAAAATATAATATTGTTATTGTAGTGCCTTTTATTTAGTTCTTTTTATTTGGTTCTTTATTTATTAATACTCTATCTTCCTGTTGAACCAATTCCTCCTGATCCACGTTGAGTTTCCTCTAGAGTATTTGTAAGATCTACTGTAAAATCATAATTGAGACCAGGCATACAAACTTGAGTAATCCTGTCTCCCTTAAGAATTGTTACAGGATTATCTGTTGTATTAAAAAAAGCAGCCATAAGATTCCCTCTATAACCGCAATCAATGATACCTACTGAATTTACAAGCATAATTCCACGCTTACTTACACTTGAACGAGCATACATATAATAAGGACTTGGTTTTTCGGTAGTAATATTTCCTAATGTTGGGCTTTTTGATGTTTTAGTAACAGAACATTTTACTTTCATATTAATAAGTGTAATTTTTCCAGGTGGAATAGTAACGTCTTGTGGAACAAATAAATCAAATCCTGAATCAGGATGATCATTTGTAAATCGTGAATTATATAATTTTGTAATTTTTGATTTATATGCTGATTTAATAGTATCATCTACGTTATCTAAACAAAGTTTTACACTGTATGAGGGGTGGGGATTTACTGATAGTGAAGTCATATATTAATTAATATAAGGTTTATTTTAAACTTGTTTAAAATAAATATATTAAGTATTTTTTCGGTGAAAATTGAATACAAATATAATATAGTTATATGTATTATAAATAAATAAATAACATGTCATCAAAAATACAGTGTAACTCCGATTGCCAAATCTGTTGTGAACAGTTTAACAGATCAAGTCGTTCCAAGACGGTTTGTAGTAAATGTAATTTGGAAAGTTGTAAAAATTGTATAAGACAATATTTAATGGGACAACTAACAGATGCTCATTGTATGGGATGTAAACAAGGATGGTCAAGAGAAGAAACTATGAAGTCTATTGGAAAATCATATTTTAATAAAGAATATAAACTTCATAGAAAAGAATTAATGTATGAAACAGAAAAGTCAAGATTTCCTGAAACGATGCCTGTTGTGGAAGTAAGAGTAAAACAAAATATAATTAAGGAAGATATTAAACAGATTGATATTGAGCGTGATATATTAAAGGAAAAACTTATTAGACTTGAGTATAAAAAGAGACAGAAAAGAAATGAATTACAAATAAGTTATAATGGTGGTAATGAAGAAAAAGAAAAGAAGGTGTTTGTTAAAAAGTGCCCTGTTGATGATTGTGAAGGTTTCTTATCAACATCTTGGAAATGTGGTATATGCTCTACTTGGGTATGTCCAGATTGTTTTGAAATAAAGGGAAAAACAAGTGATGAGTTAACAAAACAACAGTTGGACGCCCAACATACTTGTGATCCAAATAGTTTGGAGTCGGCGAAATTAATTAAGGCGGAAACCAAAGGTTGTCCTTGTTGCGGTGTTCCTATCTTTAAAATATCAGGATGTGACCAAATGTGGTGTACTTGTTGTAAAATAGCATTTTCTTGGAGAACAGGAATGAGAGTAAATGGTGTTATTCATAATCCACACTTTTATGAATTTCAGCGACAGGGAGGTGGTGCTGTTATAAATGCTCCAAATGCTCAAATTTGTGGAGGAATTCCAGATCATCGTAGTTGGAATGATAGACTAAGAGCAATATTTGGGGAAAATAGTCATGGTGGAACTTATAAAAGATATAGAGGATATGGTAATAATAGACGTGAAGTATTTGGACCATTTGAACAGCATAAAAAGCATATATTTGAATGTTTAATACATCTTTATCAAAATTCAGAATATTTTAAACCAAGTTATTATTTATGGTGGGAAACTCGTGATAGTAAAGACAGTTATGTTGATATTGTTAATAATTATGCTAATGGAATTCCTAAAAAACAAATACGACTTCCTAGTTTCTTTACATGTTTATCACAATTTCATAGAGGAGCAAATCATTTTATGGATACAGAATTGGGAGATTTACGAAGACAATTAAATCTTAATAGAGACAATCAAGATTTACGTGTAAAATTCCTTATGAAGAAAATTACCGAAGAAAATTTTAAAATTACATTAATGAAACGTGATAAACAAAATGATAAAAAAAGGCATATTTTGGATGTATTTGAACTGATGGGAGCAGTTTATACAGAAGTATCTATATCTATATATAATATTATGACTACATTTGCTAGAGAAATAGGTCCTAGACCAAGGTATCCGACCGCAATCGATCCCCGTGAAGGACCTGTGGTAAAAGACTATAAAAACTATTTCACTAATTTAATGACTGATAAGGAAAAGATGGTAGGGTTATTTAAAATGTGGTCAAATATTAGTGAAGAATTTCAAAAATTTGAGAGGGTGCGTATATATTGTAATAACCAATTATGTAAAATAGGAAAAGCTTATAATAATGGAATCACCATTATAGATGCGAATTTCTCTACACCAAAAATAAATATTCAAGAAATTAAAGTTGAAATGAAAAAACCTGATAATATAAAAGGATTATTTTATCCTCTAGTAAAAAATGGAAAAATTGTTTTGCAAGGTAAATGGGATGGTAAATTAAAATATATTTGAGAAGAATTTTAAAACAATATTTAATAATATTAAATTTTTTTTTATTCCTGTACAAATATGTCCCTTTTTAACTTGAAAACATATTTTACATTTCTTTTCTAATGGAACTAATTTCACTCTTTTTCCAGGACATGTATGTCCTTTTTTAATTTTTCCACAAATTTTACATCTATAAACACGTTTTTGGATTGGTCTATTATAGTATTCTGCTTGTGATATTCTATCACTTGTTAAAATAGTACAACCATTTCCTCTTTTAAAATGATGTGGTCCTCGAAATAACATATTTTCTAAAAATAATATCGTATCTTTATGTATTTCTAGTAAGTTTTCTCTTGTAATATGGTTTTTTCCCTTATATACATATTGATTATACACCTCTTCTTCATAAATTCTGCTTCTATTTGTGGGTATTGTTATATTTTTAATAAGTCCAATTCCCATTATTTTATTTTTATCATTATTCATTTCTATAACAAATATATATGAACCCTTATTAATAGTATTAGTAACTTTTGTATCTAGTCCATATATACATCCTTTATGATTTTTTCTAGCCTTCCATTCCAGATTTTCTTGATATGTTTTATTTGTAAATCTAACGGTTCCTATATGGAAGGGTTTATCTTTATACATTAATTGTATAAGGATATTAATAATTGTTATTTAAATCAATTTTTAATTTTATTTGATAATTCAAATAACTTAGTGCTAATATTAGATTTATTGCTATCTTTTAACAATTCTAGTTCGTGAGGGTCTGTGGTATATAAATCAATAATTTTTTCTCTAAAACCAGAATATTCTATATAATAATTGTTAGCTATATTTTGGAGTTGTTTATTTTTCTTCTCTAATTCTTTGGGAAATTTTCCCAATGCTCTATAAGACTTGGCGTATTCTTTAGTTTTATTTAAATGCATAAGTAATATAAGTAATGAAGGTAGAAATTTAATGTCTTTATTATCAAGGATGGCTTTTAAATGTCTAGCATTACAACTGAGAAAAGATCCATAAATATCTTCAAATTTTGCTTTAACACGTTTCATTTGTTTAGTTTCGTGTAATTTAAGTCTCCTAATTGCTGTATTATCTAGTGCTGCTCTTAGTAAAACGGCTGTATTATGGTCATTATGTTTCATCGCGTGTTCAGCCAAGGAATAATAAAACAATAAGTTTTTGGAAATTTTCCGTTTTTTATTGAGTTTTCCATCTGTTACTAAAATAATATATACAAGATTTACAACCGCGTTATTAAAAAAGTTAGGTATATTTTTGATAGATTTATTATCTAAAAACGAATAAAGGCTAAGAGTACCGTCTCTAAATTTTTCTTCAGATTTTTCTAGTTCGATATCAAAGTTAGTAGTAAAAAGTTTATAAAAAAGTCCTCTAATACAACTTTTGGTAAGTTTCTGGGTTTTTTGTGGTATTTTTTTTTCTTCTTCTTCTTCTTCATTTTGTAAACATAAGTTAAATAAAGTCAATCCGTCTTTACTCAAGGCTCTTGTTTTCTTTGTTCTTCTTAGTGCCATGTATTATAAAAAAATTAAATAATTTTTCTTTATGTATTAATCAGGTGTAATATTTAGCTGGTGATATAATTTATAACCTGGTGTAATATAATTTGTTTTATAATCACACGTTTTACACTTATTTATTTCTCCATAATCATCAACATATACAATTTTTTTGATACCTATTTTTTTTATTACAGAAGAACAATTAGAACATGGATGTGAATGTGCTGATTGATACGGAGTTGACGGGCGATGTCTTGCTATGTAAATCGTTAATTTTCTCATTTTTCTTTTAAATTTCTTATTGCTAAACCCACGACCCTTTTAAATTATTTTTGAAGTAATAAGGGAAGAGCTTGTGAATACAAGCTACTTCAGCATGTCCGGAACATTTAATCTGGTCACCATACTTAGAACGATGATTATTAATATTAATACCTAATATTTTACTACCACGGCAAATAGCAGCCGCAACTCTTGTTTGTTGTGTTGATTCGCTGGCGGCAGCCAACAACCTACCGATTATCTTTTGCTGTGTTTGAGACATGTATAAAGTAGTTAGGATAAGGTGAGTGTTAAATTATTTTATCGTATTTTTTATTTCAATTTTCTTATTTATTGATATTCGTGATAATTAGCATTTTTCTTTATTTACAAATAAATATTTGTAAATTTGGATATTTTCAATATAATATAGTGAAAGAAATAACAAAACACCTGTATACGTTACGTAGTGAAAGAATGAATGTGTTTGTATCCATTTTAATTTATAGATTAATCCTTTTTTCGTATATCCTTTATATAAAATTCTTTTTGTTATCCAAGATATTGAACCTAATATACTAAATCCACTTGAAATTATATATAATGGATCAATATTTTTACTAATATGTCTGATATTACAATTGCTTCTGATAAATGATACATATATAATGTTAATAATTAATAAAATGATAAATAATAAAGGAGCTGTATATACGTCTAATTTAGCAATACTTTTTAATATGTGTGAATCTATAAAATATGTATAATGGTAAAGTGAAGATAATACAAAGACAAGAATCATATATACAAAAAATCCACTCCAAATATATAAATAGGTCGATTTATCTTGGAAAGATATATCTTTCCAATTATAAATATCTAAAACAATTAAAAAGATTATAATAATTGATGGAATAAGTAGTATATTTGTCCAATATAAATTTTTATTTGTTAGTTTTATAACATCTTGAGTAATAGTCATATAATATATATTAATAATTTAATAATATAAAATATTATGTAAAATTAAGCGAACTTGAGGTATTATTTATTAAACAGAACGCCCATCCTAATTACGTTCATAGAAGATTTTATTATGTTTAACGGCGTCTTCGGCGGCGTGTTTTACGTTTTCTTCTACCTCCCCGATTTCCTAATGTAAAAGAGCCAGTCATTTTTATAGCTTTAGGACGCGGATCTATTTTTCTTCTTTTTTGTGATCTTTTGTATGCTTCTTTAGTTGCTTTTCTTTTAGCTTCTTTTCTTTTAGCAGCCATTCCAACGTGCTGTCCTTGGCGCCTCATACGATCCACAACGAGATAATCAGCAAAGTCAGCATCTGGATTGTCCAATGGAAGAGTTTGAAGTTGACGGATTGCTCCAGGAGTATTTTGTAGTCTATGTGCTCTTTTTTGAAATTGCCTTTTCATTACTGCCCTTGCTAATTTACTACGATCGCCAGCTTTTTTAGTTCTTCTTCGTGCTTTGCGTGCTCTTTTTTTGGTGCTTCTTTTTCTGCTACGTTTTTTGTATGATTTTTTCATATATATAATCAAAACATAATATATATATGAAAACAAGAAGGAAAAATAGATCAAGGAGAAATAAAACGCGTAAATTAAGTGGAGGGGGAAATAAGTCTAAGAAAGTGAAGGAAATTGTAAAAATATTTCAACAATATCCTGATATATTTCCACGTGGTTACTTTAGATTTTTAACAGGAACTTTAGATAAACACGAAAAGAATGGTACATTAATATACAGAAATGGTGTAGTATTAACTTATACTAAATATAAGGTTTCGGTTAATAAATATAAGTTTAAAATAAAACCAGGTGATATTAAAATAAATCAACTTGTAAATAAGAATCAAGGTAATGGTAAGGCAAAGAAGGTATTTAAGGCTTTCATGAAGAAGCATAAGAAAACCAACTTAATATTAGATGTTCGTTCAAATAATAAGAAAGCAATACGATTTTATAGAAAAAATGGTTTTAAAAAGGTAGATGAAACAAGCTTTGGAAAAGATATGAAAGGTATTGTAATGGTGCGTAAAGCGGATTAAAAAAATTCATAATGTTTTTTGGTATGTGTTTTAATAAAATTTCTCTCCAATTCACTAATTTGGAAAAAATTATAAATGGTTTGAAGAGAAATATTTTCAGGAAAGTTAGGTATATTACATATATCAGGAATGAACTCGAATATATGACGTTCTAGATATTTCATTCTATATCTTGTTGACTCAAAAAGTTTCACAAAAAAATTATTGGAGAGAAATTTATATATTTTTAATAAATCTTGCTTGTTTTTTTTTAATATAACATAATTATCTCTATTGGAGATACCAAATAATCCATCAAGGTCAGGATACGGAAATCCGTGCATTTTATGAGCTAATACAACTTTGGGTATACCACAATAACTACAAGGTATATTCGAAAAGTTAACAGCTAATTGTGGTTTCAGCCCATTAAGTCTACAAGATTTAATGTTAGGATAACCAGTTTTTCCGTTTAAACTAGGTCCAATTATAAGATCTTTATAACCAGGTCTCATTGATGTTTTAATAACTTTTATGGAGCCATATTTGATTACGTATGGTTTAAATTTATTAATTATACTAGCATAACAAAGTGGAATACTACAATTAGCATAATTGAATGGAATATAAGATTGGAGTATGTTATCATAAAGCAGAGTTTTGTGAGTGGATGGTTTATTTTGTAATAAAAACATACTAGTAGGAGTTTGGGCATTTCCATGAAAGGCCTTATTAGTTTGGGTATTATCCAATGTGATTATTTTAAGTATTTCAAATTGTTTCATAAAATTATGAAAGAAGTAGTCATTTTTCATCCATATAGAAGGTGTGATAAATGCTAGTAATCCATTGGGTTTAAGTAATGAAATGGAATGTTTAATGAAAGAGCACCATGAATTTTTACCATCAAGTTTTTTTTGTAGTTTTTTATTTGTAGGTGTCTTGCTTGAACCATTAATATTAAATGGAGGATTTCCAATAATACAATCAAACTTTTGATTTAAATCAAGGAAATTCTTAAATGAGATATTATTTTTCTCTCCAAATATTTTTGTTAGAACTTTTTTATGTTGAATATTAATTTCATTTATAAAAATATTATTGGTTATTATATGTTTACTTCTTGAATCATTATTAGTTATAACACTTGCTAGTCCATTATATAATCTTTTATATAGAACCATAGGAAAGTATCCTCTTCCTGAACATGGGTCTAACCAAGTAATATCGGGATTACTATAATAATTAGGAGGAATAAGGTCAAGTATTTTATGTATTAAATTAAAATCAGTATGAACTTCACCGTAAAGGGCTTTATTATTATTAGATACATCAAAAACTTGTTTAAATGTATTTAATTCAAGATGTTGAATAGACATTAATAAATAGTTATAAATAATTATAAGTATTTATACTAATTTTTTGTGTAAAAAATGGGCAATATAGTAATTTTGAAGATAAATCATAGCGTCTTTTAAAAATGAAGAAAGTTGTTTCTTTCTAGTATCATCTATAGTTTCTATATCAAAAATAGTATCTTTGACCTTTAAAGCTTGTTTATGAATATCATCAAACTTATAATTTTGTTTTAAATTAAATAAATCTTCTAATTCTTTCTTAGAGTATTGTAGTATATTTAATTCAAGATTTAAATCAGTCATATATTATATATCTTGATTTTTAAAATATTTATTGAGGGTTTCTATGGTCCAAAATTGTATAGCGACAGCAGGTCCGGTTTTGATATAGGTAGCACCAAGTCCTCTATAGAAGCCTGTAATTCCTTCTGTTTTGAAAATCTTTCTACAGCAATCAAATATGCCGTTATATTTGGGAACAGATTTATCAAAACCTTGTAATTGTAGTCTTCGTCTAACAAGATCGGTAGGATAAGTAATACTAACAGAAAAGGTTCCAGCGAAGGCCCCTGCGAAGAGTTTGCTATCAAATGGTGTATTTTTAATGGTTTTATTAATATAATAATAGGAAGTATATTGAATTCCACTAAATCCACCAAATCCATACATGCTCATTTTACATCCTTGATAAAGTTGTTTTGGTGGTATTTTTCTTAATGCGTCAAATATTCCTTTATATTTATTTTTATTAGTTTGGAGAGATAAATAAGTTCTTGTAGTTTCTAATGGATATGTAATCAACATGCTTGTAAATCCAGAACAACATCCACTAACAAAATTAAGAATATTATCATTATGAATGTATTTTTCATTTATTTTTTTAGTTTTACGAAATACGGAATAATTAATGGAAAGTTGCGGAAATACTCTAACGCAATTAGTACCATTACCTTTCCAAAAAAATCTAAGTCCTTCTTTTTTAAAAACATCAGAAAGTGTAGAATTGGGTATAAATCTATTTTGTCTCTGTAATCTATTAAGTTCTATTGGCGCTACTATACTTCTACTAACTATTCCACCAATACCCCCAATAAGTAAATCTGTAATCATTTTATATTATACATATTATGTCTTAATCTTTATTTATTTTTCCTAAATATTTTTGAAATGCAGGATTTAACCATTGTTTATAACAATCATCACAACAGAATCCATAATGATTATTTAGCATTATTGCTCTTCTTTCGTAATCATCAAGTGAATCTACAAAACAAAAGCAACCTGAACAAATCAAATTATCTATATATTCAACTTTTTTATTTTTTTCCCCTATTTTTTTACTACTACTATCTTGTAGTGACTTATTATCGTTTCTCCAGAAACATTCAAAATTAAACCAATTATAAAAATCCATAATATATAATAATAACTATTTAAATTTTAAATAATAATTATAAGTAGATGATAAATGGAGAAGCAGAAATGAGTAAATTTATAAAAAAGAATAGTTATGTAGTAATATTTCCCGACAAACATATAGAATTATATGGAAATTTGAGAAGTTTGGGCAAGGATATAAGCATAGATAGTAGTACAATTTCAAAAAAATTAAGTCGTGGGGAGAATTATTTTATTCCAAAGGGAGGAGAATTTATATTTTATATAACAAAAATCAGTTAATTTATCTTTTATTAACACTGGGGGGCCAAGAGGATTCTCTTGTATTTTCGTCACATAAACAATCTGCTTTAAGATTATCTTGAAGTGATAATTCATGACCATATGAGTCATTACGTGGTATAGATTTGAGAGGTTCAGGTTTTTTTTCTTTTTTTTCATCCATAAGCATAATAGCCATTGCTGAATAATTATGAAGATCTATTAGCGTATCTCTAATAGATTCAGTTTTAACAAGATTAACGCTATTATTTGTTACATTGGAAAGTCTATTGATTTTATCACCCATTCTAATAATAACTCCAACCGGACCAAAATCAGCAAACGAATCTCCATAATCTTTGTTTTTCTTTTCAAAAAGTTCTGCTGCTTCTAATTGAACTGTTTTTAATTGAGATAATCTATTCATATAAATATATTTATTATATTAGTTTTTAAATATATTTTATTAATCCTTAATGTTGGAATCTTTTTTCAATACGGCTAATAAAACATGACTAGTTTCAATTATTTTATTGTAAGCACTTGACGTATTTTGTATAGTAATATTCATTTTTTCTAAACTTTTGTTTTTTTTAACCAAAGAAGCTTCAACTTTGGTTTGTTCTTTTTGTAATGTTTGTATTTTAGCTTTTAAATGTGTATTAATAGTTTCATCTCTTTTAATTTTTTTAACTAATTTTTTACGTTTATCTTTTAATGTGGATAGATTATCAACAAATTCATTATTAAATCTATTTAATGATTCTTGTTGAGAATGGGAATTATTATTATCTTTATTAGACATATTATATATTATAAAGAGAAAACTTGAAATACCAAAAAATATAATTAACAAGAAGCACATCTTTTCATGCCTCTAAAAATCAACCCTTTTTTACGCGCTAAGTATCTATTGTAGCTATTATGTTTAACGTCAACACCATTATGACGACCTGGAATAGAATATACTCTTGCCTTATTACCTCTTGCGTAGCCAGTAATACCTAGAGGAACAGAAATATCTTGATCTCCAGGTCCACCTACATTAGTATAACTATTATTAGGAGTTCCAGTCTGTATATTTTCAGCCAATGTGCCTTTATTAATTGTATTATTTACCGTTGTTAAGGAACCTTTGGCTAAAATATGCATAGAAGCATATTGTTTAATTCGTCTGCTATTACGTAAACCTCCATAAACCGTTTTTTGTGAATTTGTTGGATTATTAGTTGTAGAATTAGTTGTAAATTCTGGGATAGTATTTCCAAATTGGGGATATGTTGGGTCTTGATAATTTTCAGGTAGACACTTTTTAGGACATGGATTTCCTTTTATACACGAACCGAATAAATCACCACTCATTTATATATTTATAATATTATTAAAATACTTAATAAAATGATAAATAAATTGATTTAATAATTATATTATAATAATAAGTATCAAATGCATAAATGCGGTAATTGCGGATTAAGTGCGAGAACAAAGAAAAAATTAAAAGAACATGAAATATTATGTAAATTAGAAATGGCAGATATAGTATTAGATGAGGTGGTTCCAACAGAAAGACAAATATGGACACTCTTACAGAAACTGTCAAATCAAAACGAAATATTAGTAAAAAGGGTAAAAGAATTAGAACGCGTAGTCCATAAAGATATAAAAAAAATTAATATAACGGAATGGTTGAATAAAAATATCAAAGTAACACTTACTTATAGTGACTGGCTGAAAGACCTTAATATTACACAAACACATTTACATCAAATATTTAACGAAACGTGGGAAAAATTTATAGAAGAATTTCTAAAATTAGAATGTAGTAATAATAATTTACCCATTAAATGCTTTAATCATAAGAAAAATAATATATATATTTACGATAAAAAATGGAAAAAGGCAACGGAAAAAGACTTAGTAAAAATATTTAATAAATTTCAAAATAAAGTATTGAAGGAAAGTATAAAGTGGGAAAAAGGGTTGAGTTATGATCAAAAATTTGGTAGTGGAAGTATGAGTTTTCTAAAAAAAAATGATAAAATTTTAGTAAGTAATACAAAATTAAAAGAAAGATATCAAAAAGCAATAAAGTTAAATATTATAAAAAATATAAAACAAGATTTGGATAGTAATTTTAAATATCAACTAACGATTTAAAGATTATATATATGTGTATATTAGATGAATAAACAAATTATTTTTATTCGACACGGGTATGCTTTACATAATGATTTATTTTGGAAATTAGGTAATAAGGCATATAGCGATTATATAGACACTCCATTGTTGAATAGAGGATTTTTACAGGCTTACCATTGTAGAGAAATGTTTTTAAAAGAAATAAACCAATTAGGAAGAAAGCCAGATATAGTTTTAGTTTCACCATTAACAAGAACATTACAAACAGCGATGTGTATATTTTCGGATGATATAAAAATAAAAGCATTAGATTGTTTAGTTGAATATCCACAAGGCGGATTTGAAAAATGTAATATAAGAAAGGAAAGAAAAATGTTAGAAACAGTATATCCAAGTGTTGATTTTACACAAATAGAACAAAATATGTTATGGTCAAAAGACGAAGAATCAATAGATGAATTAAACGGTCGTATAAGTAAATTATGGGATTATATTGGTAAAATGGAAGAAAAATTAATAGTTGTTGTTAGTCATAGTTCTTATATAGGACAATTGAAGGATAAAAAAATGGGAGATGAGAAAAATGAATTAAAACATTGTTATCCTTATATTATGACTGCGGAATATGATGACAAAAAAAATTTTATAAAGGCATATGAAGTTACAAATCATAAGTTTGAAGAAATGACTGAGGAGTGAGTAATGGAATATTAAGTTCTCTTGCTGTTTCAGCCTTATCAGTATCTTCATCTAATGATTTAACCAAGACAGCAAATGTTTTTTTACTTACACTACTACCTAATTTGATACCATAATTATCTAATTTTTCCTTGAAAGCTTCTTTTTCTTTTTTACCAAATCCCGTCATTACAATTCTTTTTCCAGTAAGTTCGTGTTGAATTACTTTTTTAGTCTTAATAACTTGTGTTAATTTGTCCTGTCTATTAATAGAAGTTAAGAACTCAACAAATTGTGGAATGTATGGAACAAACATTTCAGCAGTTTTTGTTTTAAATCCTGGAAGAGAACTTATCTTTTGAATTTTAACCTCGTTATTTTCATTACTAACAAGTATATCTGGATATTCCTTTAAAATGGTAATTAGTCTTTTTTCACCTAATCCACGCGCGAATATATTAGAAGCACTAGCTAATTTACTAATAGACGCCTTCATAATTTGTTGTTGAATTGAATTATGAATTTTAGTAGCGGATATTGTCTTAAACCCCTTAACTGTTTCTAGGTCTTCAATAGATGCTTGTAGAATTTTAGGGATAGTATCAAATCCTGAATCCATAATTTTCTTTACATTTCCTCTACCCAACCCAGCAACATCAAGTTTCTTGAAGAAGTCCTCAATAATTTTCATTTGAACAGTGCTATTTTGTGCGGCATCTACTAAAACCAAATCTTTATGAGTAGCATTCCATTCATAATTATAACTTTTGTCCGGCATTTTTCCTTCACGTGCTGGTTTAATTACTTTTTGAACCTTTGGAATAACATCTCCACTCCGAATCAATTGAACCACAGCACCAATTCCAATCTTGTTTTTAATAACAAATTCAGCATTATGTAGAGTAGCGAAACGAATTTCAGCACCACCAAGTTCAACAGGTTGAATTTGAACTTTAGGTTTCAAGTAACCATCTTTACTTGGTGACCAAATCACATCAACAACCTTTGATTCAGCTATTTGGTCTCCCAATACCATTTTAAAAGCAAAAGAATGTTTTGGATTTCCACTAATACGTGGATATTTTTTGTTGTCTGTAACAATAATACCATCAATATCATAGTCATAATTATCACGCCATTCTTGTAAATATTCACTTAAATTTTCCTTATTTACTTTTTTTAATCCCTTGTTAATAACAGTTACACAATTAAGTGCTTTTAAAAGTTTAAATTGGTCACTTGGTTTAAGGTCGGGACTAACGATTTCATAAGCTACAAAATCAATATCACTCCATCTTTCTGGTAAACTTTCCTTGGCGTTAGCCGTTCCAGCTATCATATTTCTTACATTTTTGAAACGGTCACTCCAATTCATATCAAATACTTGTTTTTGCATAAGAAGTTCTCCTCTAATCTCCAAATTTGGCTTATCTGGAAGTTTTAAATATTTTATTGCGTGTGAAATATCTTGTCCTTTGCGACCATTTCCTCTCGTAAAAAGTGTAGGTTTACCCGATTTTGTGCTATAACCAGCACTAACCCCATCAACTTTAGCACTAATAACATATTTTCCCTTGTATTTTTTGAGCCACGATTTAATATCTTTTTCACTTTTAATTTTGTCCATAGACCACATTTCAAAAGGAAGGTCCATTTTACGCTTTTCAACAGCTACACTACACATTGAATGTCCTTCCTTAATTGCTTTATTATTTGGATATTTTTCTTCAATATACTCTTTTAGTATATCATATTCTTCGTCACTTAATATTGGTTTATTGTTACAATAGTATAATTTATTAGACAATCTAATCATTTCACTGAGTTGCTGTTCTGTAAGTTTTTCAATAAAGGATTGGCCATATTTTTGGAAGGATTTAACATTATTTTTAGTAGAGGTAGATCTTGTAGTTTTAAGGGTAATCTTATTCTTAGTATCTGGTTTATCTTCTAAAAGAACAATAGACGACCCATCAATTCTATCCTTTGGTGCTTTATAATCCATACCCAAAAAGTTAAATACATCTATTTCTTCGGGAAAATACTTTTCAAGTTTATTACCTTTCTTAACTTTATTTCCTACCTTTTCCATCTTGTATAAACCGTGTTCATTCATAGAATAACCTAAATCTAATGCTCTTTTTCGCATTAAGGTATTAAATGTTTTATTACCTGTAAAATAGAGAAGTGCAAAGGATAATTCCTTACGTGGTGTAAACATAAAATCAATTCGTCGTGCTGGTTTTCTCCTAATTCTCGAAACACCCAAACTTTTAACATTTCCACGAGATAAAACTTCAATGAGTATTTTCTTTTCAATAAGTGCGTCTAGAAATCTATTGAAAACTTCTACGTCATCATCGGGGTCACTAATACAAATATCGATATCACCTGAATCTGTATTTCCTCTGCGATATGAACCGACGATTTGAAATGTGCTACCACTGTTTTTAACCTTTTGGAATATTTTCTTTAGTTCTTTTTCATATTGAATGATTTCTTTACGTGGAATACGTTTCAAAATATCTTCATAATGTTTAAGTCCAATCTTTTGTTTATCATTAAGAAGTTCTTCTTGTTTTTCTCTCAATTCCTTAATAGTAGTTACTTTATGTTTTTTAACAAGTTCTTCTGCCTTTTTAGATCCAATACCATATATTTCAGTAAATATCAACATTGGATCATTTTTAGCATTTTCTAAGACTTCAAGGGTGCCCGTATCTTTATATTCCTTAAATTTTTTAAGCATTGTAGACCCAATATTGGGTAAATCTTTAATATCATCAATCTTATGAATAGGTTTTCCATACAATATAAGCGAGTCTTTTGCCTTGGAATACGCACGCGCTCTAAAATGTTTGCCTTTTTTAGTCATAAGACTTTCCAACTTTTCAAGTAGTGTTATAAATTGATCTAAGTAATTCATATTAGATGTTTTATGTTCTATATTTTTAACTACTTTTTTTAATTCAATTTTATTAAGAGGTAGCTTGATTTTTTTTCTAAATTTTTTAATTGTATTTTTCTTTCTTGGTTTTCTATTTTTTATAGTATTAACAAGGTGTTTATTTCTCGTAGCTTTGTTTGTATTGTTCTTTGGTTCTTTTTTTTTAGTTCTGTTTTTTTTATAACAATAACCATATGTTTTTAAAGTACCACGCTTGCTTACTGTTGTCGCACATATATCTCCTTTGGGTGTTTTATAGCAATTATCTTGTGTTTTCCATTTGTATTTAAATGGAATTATACATTTACCTGGTTTAACTTTTTTATTAAACTCTAATTTTCCTTTATTATTGCGAGCGTTACCATACATATTGTCTGTCATATACAATATGTATTTATTTTTCATTAAAATATTTATCTAAAAATTCTTTATCTAATAATTTGTCCAAATATTTGAATTTTGCTTCTTTTTCTCGATCTTTTTTTATTTTTGTGCTCAGTTTAGTTGTTGTATTTCTTGAAATAGAAGGTGTTGGTAATTTATCTAAAATTATATCCATTTTATAAATAATAAATATTATATAAATATAAGATGAATTCAATAATAAGTAAAGGAATGTCTAAAACAGTTATAAATAATCAAGGCGACAGTAAAGTGATTGAAGATACACAATATATGGGAATATATGACGGAAAAAATGCTAATATATTAATGCGTAATGGAAATGAAGGAATATATGTAGGATTGGATGAAAAAGATTTAGCTGGATTATTTAAGAATAGACAATTTGGAGAGAAAAATAAAAAATCTTTGGAAAAAAAATTAGAAGATACATTAAAAAAAAAACATAGAACATTAAAAAAATCTTCATCTTCTTCATCATCAAGAGGAAAAAAAACAAGAAATAAGAGAAAAAAAGTAAAAAAGGTAAAGAAAAAAGGCTTAATAAAAAAAAATAAAAAAAGAAAAACTAAAACTAAAAAAAGGAGGAAAAATAGAAAAAATAAGAATACAATAAAGAAAAATAGAAGTTATAAGGATATAATAACACCAACAGATGATATTTTTGATTAACATTTTGAAAGAATTGCCTTCATTAAAATGGAATCTTGTTGAAACAAGTCTCCATTTCTCCGGTCTTTAATATATTTTAAAGCAAATTCTTTTTCCATAAAATTTAAATATTTTTTAGAAGCATAAATTATTTTAAAAACAGTATTATCATAACTAACTGACTCAATATTTATCAACTTCAACTTTTTTACAAATCGTATAAATTCACTTACAAGTTCCATATGCTCTTCAAATATAAAAGTTAAAACACAATGGTTTCTTATAATTTTCCTATTTTTTCCCATAAATTCATAATTTTTATAAAAATTCTCCAAACGACACATAGCTGCTTTTTCAAGTAGCTTATTTATAGTTTCGTTTAAATTTGTATTTTTAGATAAATTATATGAGAGTTCAATTAAATATGTCATATATGATGGCTAAAGATATTTATTTACATAAAATAATTATATCTTCATTTTTATACTACATCTTTGTAAATAGTAATTTAATAATGTTTTATCCGTTTAATTAGTTAGCTTAATAGAATAAATTTGGTTAATATATATATAATGTCTAAAAATACAAATTGGAAAAATTTGGGAAGGAAACAAGGAGCCACCATGAAAAATTTTAGAAATATGAAAGCAGACAAAATGATGTATAACGATGGAAAATGGAATACTGTATATAGTGACGATGATATAAAACGTTTAGCCTATTACAATATTGATTTACCTCATGTTGTTGGTATAGGAACAAATACACCATTTAGTAGATTATCCTTTGGAGATAGTTCAGATAGTGGAGATCACAAGAGTTCCTCGACCTCTAAATTAACTCCAGGAAAATTAGCATCTATAGCATTACACGAAAAAACGGTTCAAGAAGAAGACTTGGATATAAAAAGAGGACAAGAATTTAACGGCATAGGATATATTACTAAGTTAAGGAGTGTAAGAAGTAATATTAATAATACAGATGCTAATGGAGTAGGTATATTTTCTAATAAATTTATATCAACAACAGACACCTCTCAAAAAACAGATAAAGCTATTATGTATATAACCGATGATAAACACGTTCAAATTGGTGGAGTTCCAACAGGATATAAATTAATTGATAGAACTATAAATGGTTCTTTTATTAGCGAAAGACAAGAAACTGGCCCAAATATTATATTAGATGTTAGTGGTAGTGTACATATTAATGGCTTCATTAATTTTTTAAAAAATGGAGCAGCCTTCCCAACACCAACTCAGGAAAATGATAACCCAGCTAATCAATTAACTTTAGATGTCGAGTCTGAACCTCAACAAATAAAATTATGTAATACATCTGACCAGACAAAAACTACTAATAGAGCTGTTCCTGAAGGAGCTATTTTTGTAGGATTTGATAAAGACCCTAATTCTAACACTCTATCGACAGATCCAAGACTTTATATTATGGTGGGAGGTGAACAGAAAAGAATAGCAACAGAAGATGATAAAGAATTTTACGAAGAAAATGATGGCGGATTTAATTTTACCGGTAGTAATGGAATTGAAGGGGGAAGTATCACAACTTATGTATTTAGAAATCCTGACGATAGACCTGGAAATACATTAATAAATACATTTGTTGGTATTACCGGAGATGACTTTGATGGTGTTATTGGTGGGAGAAATTTACCACAAACTTACGACGGTAATACACTTGCTCCAGAAACAAGCGCACTACAAGTATTGGGAAATATATCTGTATTTGATAGTAAATATGGAGGAACAGACCTTAGCCCTCTTAACACTGGTAATCTTGAAAAAGCTAGACAGATTTTAGTAACAGAAATTTATGATAATACATCATTGGAAAATAATCCTGGAAGAGAATTGGGAACCGTTTATACTGATAGACATATTATGATCGGAGGACAGAAATACAGTACAAACAGTACTACTCCAAATCTAACCTTCTCTCATTTTGGTTCAGCCATTGATATATCCGGAGGTATTACAGGAAAGCCAGCTATTAGACTTATTAGTGGTAGTAATAATGGTTCAATTAAAAGTAGTAATCCAAAGGATAGTATAATTATTGGAGATACAGATAAGGATAATTTTAAAACAATGAACAAAGAGTGTATACTGGTTGGTAAAAATGATAAATATGAAAATAATGAAAATACCTTAGTAATGGGTAACACTAATACCGTTAAAAACACCAAAAATTCTTTAATTGTAGGAAATAATCTTGATGTGTCTTTCAATTCTGTAACAGAAGGAGTTGTGGTGCTAGGTGTTGGCGACAACAATCTTGAAGTAAATGGCGATGATCGAATTGTATTTGCTACAAATGATGGAACTAATTCTATGAAAGCATTAACTATTGATCTTAACGGTAATGTTACTATAAAAGGAGACTTAGAAGTAGAAGGCGAACACGTTCATTTAGAAGTTCAGCACTTAGTAGCAAAAGATGCGGAAATTGAGTTAAATGCTGTGCGTGATGGTACAAGTAGTAAAGGTGCTGCCGCTGGGGACGGTGGCGGTTTATGTTTATTTACAACCGAACATACAACTGATAATGTTAAATTTTCATATGATAGCGGAAATAGTAGATGGACTACAAAATATTCTTCTAGTTCAACTGGATTAGCTGCTGCTGATGATAGTTTTAAAGTATTAAATAACGGGGATTTACAAATTAGCAGTGATGGAACAAGTGCTAATAATAAATTTACAGTAGAAGCTTCAAGTGGTCATGTAGATATGAGTGGAAATTTACATATTCATGGAACCGGAGGTATAACATTAGAGAATAATAAGACTATTACAAATACCACAGCTAATACAGTTGTTATTAATGGAGAAGTAGCTGCTGGAACAGACTCTGCTACAGGTGTTTTTAAATCAAATGGAAATCAAGATGTTACTTTACGAACAGGAAATGGAACAAGTGGTTCTATTACTATAACTGATGACGCGAATGGAGATATCACAATAGCACCAAATGGAAGTGGAACCTTAAAAATAAATTCAGATTTTATAATTGATAACACAAACGTCCACACAATAATAGATATAAATGGAGGATATGCTGCTGGTAAAGGTGCTACATTTGATATCTCAAAAAATAATGCCGGCAATCCAGTTACAAATTTAAAAATTACAGGCAAATTAACTGTAGATGGTGATATTGACCCAACTGGACTTGTTTTAGAAGGCACTCCAGGAGATTATAGTAGTTATACTAATAAATTAGTTTTATATAATGACTTGGGAACCTTGAAATATAAAGTTGGTAGCACAGAGAAGGAGATAGCTATTTCTGGTGGTTCAGGAACAATTGGTGGAACAATAGAATTCGCTAATGACCTAAAAATAGCAAGTTCAAAGAATAAAGTAGTATATCAAGAAGAGAATAATAAATCCACACCTTTGGATTTCGGTGCCGCCGGCACTTATTTAAAAACAGGAAGTGCTAATACCGCGCCCACCTTTGCAAAAATTTCTGCCGATGACCTTGATAATGGAACCACAAATAAATTTTTTACCGAGACCCTAGCTCGAGGAGCTATTAGTGTAACAGACAGCGGGGGAGATGGCTCATTGGCTTATAATTCTAGTACAGGTGTGATAACATACACAGGACCGAGCGCTTCAGAGGCAAGAGCACACATTAGTGTAACAGACAGCGGGGGAGATGGCTCATTGGCTTATAATTCTAGTTCAGGTGTGATAACATACACAGGGCCGAGCGCTTCAGAGGCAAGAGCACACTTTAGTCCTGGAACAGGTGTAACAATTACAAACGGTCAAATAGGTATAGCTCAAGATATATCTACTAATTCGACTCCTACTTTCAATGGTATAACATTAAATCAAAACGGCCAACAGTCTAGAACTATAAGTGTAGGACAAACGACAGGCGTTGGAGTAGGGACAGAATTGATATTAAAAGCAGGCAAGGGTCTTGCCTCCACGGGTGGGTCAGTTCAAACCGGTGGAAATATCAGTATAGAAGGAGGCGATGCATCAAGTGTTAGTGGTATAACTAATAAAGGTAACGTAAATATTACAGGAACTAATGTGAATATAACAGGAATTTTGAAAGCAGATACTATAGAATCTAAAGGCACCAAATTAAAATTAACAACAGAACAAAATGGTGGTATTTATTTAAATGCACAAGGTGAACAAAACAACAACAACCGATATCCAATATTGATTAACGGTGCGCCATTATTTAAAATGGCTACAACTATACACGGCTTTAATAATTTAGCGACTTCTGATCAGCCTATTTCGGCTAAAAATCTTATAAATGGAAGACTAATTTCAAACTATAACCGGCCTAGCAATGGAACTTTGGGTTTTATGCTTCCTCCCGTCACAGAGATATGTAATTTAATAGATGAATTAGCTGGTGTTAATTCTGCTCGTGATTATTCGTTTAAGTTTATTTGGGATACAACACAAATTTCCAACTCACAATCAGCCCGTCTCAAAGTCCCTGCCTCTGGACAATATTCTTATGTAGGTAGGGGGGGATCCACCGGAAGCGTGGAGATAAATATCCCGAACTACTTTGAACAGTTCGATGACAGAGTCCAGGAGTACACTTGTCTAATAAAAACTTGGACAGCTGGAACACCTGGAGTTGGAAGTATATTAATCATGGAACCAGGGTTTGGAAGTGTAGTAAATGGACAAATTGCGTAAAAAAGTAATAAACGGATGAATTAAATAATAATAAAATTGAATAAAATACTTAATAATAAATTAGTATTATTATTATTAAGATGGAACCACCAACATACCTAGCAAATCTTAACCCTCATCCTAGAGACTCTCACATTTCATTTGATGAGGGTCCGCATATTTACACAATAGACGGAGATAGCGACTTTATGTCCGTTACAACTTGGAATCACTCTCATTTTCCTCATTTTAATCCTAAAAAAATTATAGAAAAAATGATGAAAGGTAAAAATTGGAACGAAAAAAATAAATATTGGGGAATGAGTAGTGAAGAAATCCAAGAATTATGGAGAAAAAATGGAGAAACAGCAAGCAAAGCAGGAACAAAAATGCATTATGATATTGAATGTTTCTACAATGATTGTGAAGTGGAAGTAGAAGAAGATAATGTAGAATGGAGTTATTTTGAAAAATTTGAAGAAGAAATAGGAAGTAAAATGGAACCATATAGAACAGAATGGATGGTATGGGACAATGAGTTGAAATTTGCTGGTTCTATAGATATGATATATGAAAATGATGATGGGACTTTGGAAATATATGACTGGAAACGTAGCAAAGGTATTAAATTTGGAAATGATTGGGAAAATGCAACAACAGAATGTATCAAGCACTTACCTAACTGTAATCATATATTGTATAGCTTACAGCTGAATACATATAAGGCATTATTGGAAAAGAATTATGGAAAGAAAGTGAAAGGAATGTATTTGGTCGTATTACATCCAAATAATAAAAAGAAGACTTATCATAGAATTCCTGTGGATGACCTAGAAAAAGAAGTAACGGATTTATTTGAATTAAGAAAAAAAATGTTACAGAAAAGAACTTAAAAATGAATTACTACTTTTTAGTAAATGAATGATGCGACAAATTATTGTTTAGAATACGACTTATATTTAGATAGGTCAGCCGCGTGTGGTATATGTGTAGAAAATGCTTTTTTCTTACAATTTTTATTATTATTAAGTATAATTCCATTAAGTACTCTAACATCAAGTTGGTTAGTAGCTAAATTTGTTTATGAACCATATGTAAACCGACTAAATAACGAAGATTGGAGTGATGACGAGGAAGAGGAAGAGGAGGAATTGTATGAAGATAAATATGACTTGGATTTTGTAAAAAAGAACGATGAAGAAAAGAATTTTAGTAATTTAATAGTGGAAGAAACAACACCAGATGGTAGTGTATTTATGAAGTGGAATAAAGAAAATGAAAGTTTTGATTATTGGTGTGATAATAAAGAGATTAAATATCTATATTTGGAGGTAGTTGCTAGAAAATATTGTACAATGTTTTGTTGTCCTGAGATTTATATTGATCGTGGAAAAGATATAGCAAAACAAAAGGAATTAGAAAAAGAAAATGAAGAAAAAGCACATATGGAAGAGGAAGACAAAAAAGAGGAAGAGGTGGATAGCGACGACGAATTATTTGCTAAGTTGAAAAAACCAGAAGAGATAAAAAAGAGCGTAACAGTTAAAAAGGTGGAAACGGCTGCTATTAGAGCAAATAAGTATAAACGTTTGGGCAATATTAGTGATATGGTATTAATAAAAAAGCCGAAGACAAAGGAAGAACCAAAGAAAAAGATGACATTTACTGATTGGGTAACATTTTCAAAAAATACCAAAACAGTTTAAATAGAAATGAATAAATCATTATAAATGGCTTCATTTATAAAGATTGTAAAGAATTACGAAACTATATGTCGTTTAGGACATAAAATTATTAATCACAAGGATTTAGTTAGGCGATGTCCACCAGAAAAGTTATCAGAAGAATTTAAAAAACAAGAAGAGAGGATCGATGAATTTTATAAAGAGGCTGATAAAGCACATCAAAAGTGGGTGAAAAATAAAACAACAATTAATGAATATTGGACGGGTTTATCATAAATGTTTTCGTGTCTTTTTTTTAGTTCTTTTTTTTCTTCTTTTTTTTATAGATTTACTTCTACCCCCAGTAAGAGGTTTAGAATCAACGACAGGGGTAACAGGTTTAGCATCAACGACAGGGGTAACAGGTTTAGCATCAACGACAGGAGTAACAGGTTTAGTAGCAGGATCAACGGTAGGAACAACCGGAGTATTTACAGAGGGAGAGGAAATAGTTCCATTTTCTTTGGCTCTAGATTTTATCATATTTGTAACTTCTTCTGTAGTCATGCCTTTTTTTGGATCAAACTCTAATCCTTGAATTAAGGAATTATATTTATCAATAGTTCCTACTACAGCAGTGTATGTATTATGAGCATTTATGACCAGTTCAATTATCCCATCAAGGGCAGCTAATGCCTGTGGTGCTACTTTTTGCAATGTAATAGAAAGTCTATAACTTGTATCTAAAAAAAGAACACCCCATCCTTCTACGTTAGGTATAATCATTTTTGCGATATTATCAACCGCTCCAACACCACATACAATTGTTCCAACATAAGGTATTCCACAAACAACATTATTCATTGCGTCAACAGCAGCATCTCCAGTTCTATTAATAACTTTTCTTATTATATCTTCAAGTTCTTCTCCTTGTTCTCTTATTTGAGGTTCAAATTCTTTTAAGGTTGCTAATGATGCTATTAAAAAGGGTCTAAAAAATTTATTTTGAAATATTTTTATAAATTCTCCCCAAACTTCTAATAATTCAGGATCTTGAAGCATTTCTTTTAATATAACCCCTGTAACAAGAAGTCTAAATTTCACTTTTGGAATATTTTTTTGGATATCATTCATTGCTTGCTCTGGATCCTTTAATTCCATATCTAATCCTAATTTATCTTGAATTCTGGCTAATACACTCTCTATTATGGTTAAATATTTATCAAAAAAATTAAGTAGTAGAGTAATAGGTATATCATTGGCTAATCTTTGCAAAGCTTCACCAATATTTTTACTATTTTTAAATGTATCTATAACTTTTTGGATGACTTCATTATCTTCAGTTTTTTGTAGAGATTTTTGTGGTTCAGCAACAGATTTAGCAACTGGTTCAGCAACCGGTTCAGCAACCGGTTCAGCAACCGGTTTATCGACAGGTTTAGCAACTGGTTCAGCAACCGGTTCAGTAACCGGTTTATCGACAGGTTTAATAGGTTCAACTACTGGATTAACTTTTTGATTATCTACAGGTTTTTGAGTCATAACAGGAGTTTTATTACTATTCATATTAATATATAATTATACTTTATTTTTCTTAATCCATTTCAAAAATCCAACACTTTTTACAATATCAAAAGAAGACTCTAAATGTTCTTTTGCTATTTCATATGCTATTTTTTCTAGTTCATCAAAACTATCAATATAATCTTGGATAACTTCTTCAGGATATGTGTCGGGCATTTTATACTAATAAAATATGTGATAGTATTTAATTCAATTTTATTTTGATATTAGACAAACAAGTTTAACATCTTTAATTAATTTGGTCATTTTATATTCAATATTATATTGATTATCTATTAATATACTAAATACTTGATCTATATGTTCTTCTGTTATAAATTCTTTTGTAGTAGGGTCAATAAATGCGAGAAGACAAGAGGGTTCACTAGAACAACAATCAAATCCTTCAAATTGTGATAATTTTTGTCTAGGTACTTGCTTTAGATAACTATTTAATAATGGATCATTTGGATTTTTATTTATGGTAATAATATTTTTATAGCATTTATTAAATTTATCAAGATATGTGGTCTTATATAATTTATAAATCATATAAGTTATGTAAATATTTAAAATTGAATTAAATTATTTAGTTAAATTATGAAGTATAAAAATGAATACTATTGGAACTAAACAGGAAGCAAAAACATATAGATTTAAATTTTCCAAGGGATTTCTAGAAAATTTGAAAGAATTTACACGGATTCATAAATTTGATGATCCAAAAATCTTTAAAGAAAGTTTTGGAATTTGGCAGGAAGAGAATAAAGAAACAATTTCAAGAGAGACAACTTATATGAGAAATATGGGTTATGAAGGAGATGTAGTTAGTAAAATGTATAAGTCAGCGCGTTATTATTTTAAGAATAAATCGAGTGAAACGACAAAACCAAAAAAACGTAGACAGTATATTGGTATTGATGTAATATTGAAAGACAAAATGGATGAATTTATTCAAAAGAAAATAGATGGAAAAGAGGAATGTAAGCCGTCTACTGTTTATGATGAATTTATGGAATGTGTAGAAAATAAATTAATATTAGATGTAGAAAAGACAAGGCTTAATACATTTGGAATGTCTGAGGAAGATGTATTAAAAAAATTTAAAAAAACATTTAAAAACCGCTATTTCCTTAAATTAAAATAAGTATAATTGGGTAATTATAAAATATTTTTTTATATTAATATGAAAGGTGGAAAATTAATATCTGAAGGTGGATTTGGTTGCGTTTTTAATCCAAGCATAGATTGTAACGGTTCGTCGAGTTCTGAAAAATTTGTAAGTAAAATTCAAAGATATGATAATAGTGCGATAAATGAAATAGAAATTGGTAATATACTCTCAAAAATATCGGTGTATAAGAGTCATTTTGCACCAGTAATTAGTTATTGTAATATAGATATAGGTAAAATCAAGGATAAAGATAAAAATAAATGTATGTTATTTAAAAAAAAGAAAACAAAGAAGTATGTTTTAATGAAACTGGATTATATTGAAGGCATGGAATTTTTACAATATATGGTAAAAAATGCGAATAGTGTTCAAATAATTAATAATATTATAAATAGTTTTAATACTTTATTAAGAAGTATATCACTATTAATTAATAGCCACATTCTTCATTACGATTTAAAAGGTTCAAATATATTGTATAGCACAAAAAAAAAAATACCATTAATAATTGATTTTGGATTATCAATAAATATGAACAAGATTGATGATACTATTTTGAAAAATTTTTTTTATACATATGCACCACAATATTATGTATGGCCTTTAGAAGTTCACTATTTGGGACTTCTTTTTAATAAAAATAATTCACCAGATGAAAGAGAATTAAAAGATTTAGTAAATGTATTTGTAATGAATAACAAAGGAATAAATAAAAGTTTCTCTCCAAAATTTTTAAAAAGATATGAAGAGGAATGTTTGAAACAGTTAAAAATATACAATGAAATAGAATATAATAAAAGAATAAAATATTTAATTAGCTTTTGGGAAACTTGGGATAACTATTCTTTATCTATAATTTATCTAAGATTTTTAAAATACTTAGCCCTTGAAGGTTTTTATGAAAACGCATTTATAAAATTTATGGGTAAATTATTGCTACAAAATATACATCCAAATCCATCAAAAAGATTAAGTATAATAGATACAACTCATACATTCAATGGATTTTTATATAAAGAAAAAATTAACGTCGAGGCTACATTTGAAGAATTAACGGATGAATTTATCAAAAACAAGAAAAATATAAATAAAAATTTAAAAAATCATAGTAAAGTAGATTTAAGAGATACAAAAACAATGAAGATAGAAAAAAGAAAGAACATAAAAACAGTAGTAATATAAAATTATAAAAATTTATAATGATAATTTTATATATAGATGGGAAGTACAAAAAGAATTAGTAAAAAGAAAAAAAATAAAACAAGAAAAAATAATAAAAAGATGAATAAAAAGCCGAAAAAAGTAGGTGGAAAAATACATTTTGAAGATCATCCCGAATTTAGACCAAATTTAAGTCCAAGACAGATATTTAAACAGGGTAGTTTTGGAGGAACATATTGGAGACCCATAAAATCAAAATTTTATGACGGTGAACTTAAAAATAAACATAAGAAATATGTAAAATTAGGATGGTGGAAAGGAATAAAAGAAGATCATTTAACACGACCTTTTGAAAAATATGATACAAAAATTAATAAATATGGTAAAAAGGTGGGAACAACGTTAAGTTTTTGGGAAGGAAAGGATTGGATAAATAAACAAGATCCATATGGTTGGGTTCAGTGGTATTGTGAATTTTATTCAGGAAGACGTAGTAAAGATGATGAACGACAAATAAATAGATTTAATAAATTAGCAGGCTCAAAAGGAAGATTTAGAAAGTGGCTAATAACACAAATTATGAAAAAAGGCAATAAAAATAAATGGAATGATTATTCAATTAGTCCTGCTATAAGACAAACATTACAACACTGGGGATATAAATTAACAAAAAAGGATTTCACCGATGAATTAAGGGAACGGAAGAATAAGAAGAAAAAATAGATATATACATATATGGATAATTTACCTCACGAAATAAATTTTCTTATTGCCGACTATATTTTTGATTGTAAAAAAAACAAAGATTATATAATAAATAAAGAATATTACGATATTTATAATAAAAAAACTAAAAATTGTAAAAAAATATTTTTACTCAATAAGAATTTATGTACAAAATGTGATAAAAAAAAAATATGGAGAGCAAGGATGATAATAAATAATTTATTACCCGGATAATTATTTATTTTTCTTTTTCTTCTTATTTTTACGTTTTCCTTTGTTTTTATGTGTTTTGTTCTTTTTCTTATACTTATTTTTTTTAGAGCTGATTTTATGTTTTTGTCTCTTTTGTGTATATTTATTACCATATTTATTAAGTATAACTTCAAGTTTTACACCTGGATTAGCTCTAATTTGAGTTGTAATATAAGATAACCAAGATTTTTTCATTAATATAAATATCATAGAGAAAATAAAAAAATTGAATGAAATAATTAAGTAATAATTTTAATTATAAAATGACTACAAATTTAATATTTACAAGATATCTTTATAATTTAGATGAAGTCATTCTAAGTGGATTAGAATGTCTTCTAAAACATACCAATATTCAAGAGTGTTATTTTTGGTTTTATGAAATGTATAGTAGCGGGTATGTAGAGGAAACGTGGGATTTATTATGGAAAATTTATTACGACTTTTATGCTGAAAAAAATGGTTATTTTGAGAGAAAGATGAAACAATATTATAGAGGCTGGAAAAATAATAAATGTTTTAAACCGTTGGCGAATGTAATAAGAACACTTCACACGTTCTATAAAAACATTAGCGGTAGAGTATTTATGATGAGAATATTTTATTGTAATACATTAAGACAACTGGTCTCAAATGAGAATCGAAATCTATTGGTAAAAGGAAATAAAAAAACTCAACTATTAAAATTTGGATTTTTAGAAAAGAAAGATCCAGTAATAGCTTATTATTTAAAACGTTTATATAATAAGAAAAATGAAAAAGTGATTGTAGATTTAATTAAAGAACAATCAGGTGAAATAGTATTAAATAATGATTATGATATACTTCATCAGTTATATTATCACAGTATTAAGGATAAAAGTAAGAAAAAACACAACGTAAGTTATAATGTAGGAAATGAGACATTAAAACAAGTATATTCAACCGATGACACTTGTTACAATGAAAGTAAATATAAAGACGTAAATACAGTATATAAAACACTTGAAATACAAAGAAAATATGGGATAAGCTCAAATATAGGTTGTTTTAAATTAGCCCGAGATGGTTTAGATTTAAATAATAATTATTGGTATAATTGGGAATTTTATGCTTATCGTTCTCCTTTATGGAAATCACGATTTGATAAATACAAAATTCATATAGACGATAAAAAGAAGGAAATAGTATTTGAAGATGAAGATGAGTATGAGGAATTTTATGAATTATATAATTATGAACCTGATGAGCAAAGTAAAGAAACACAGAATAAAAGTATTAAAGAATTAAAAAAAATAAAAATAAAAGAATGGATAAAAGAAACAAACTTGAAAATATATAGACAAGAGAGAGTTCGCAAGAAGGTGAAGTATTGAAGTGTTAATAAAATTGAATTAAAAATATTTTTTATAATTACTATTATAATAAGTATCATGGTCAAAAACAAAAAAGGAGGTTCCGGTCACAAAAAGATGGCTCGTAAAAACGTCGCACCGAAAGGTGGATATAATAAAAAACTTCGTAAGCCACGAGAGGAAGGAGAGATTATAGCTCGTGTAACGCAAATGTGTGGAGGGGGTATTGCTCGTATTATATGTTCTGATGGAGTCCAACGCACATTAGTAATACGTGGAAAATTTAGAGGTCGTAATAGACGTGATAATACTGTAAAAATTAATACATTTGTTCTGGCTGGATTGAGAAGTGTAAGTTTTGGCGCTGTTATTCAAAAAGGTAAATTGGAAAAGGCCGATTTAATTGAAGTATATAAAGAAAGTCAAAAGGAAGAACTAATAAAACTACCAGGATTGGATAAAATTTTAGATGATGAAAGTAGAATAAAGCAAAATGAAGATTTAGGATTTGATGTTATGACTGCTAGTGAAACATTTATGGAAGAAGTTATAAATGAAGAAGATAATGCTCGTTTAAAACATAATAAAAAAATTCAAAAGGAACGCAATAAAATGGCTAAAAAGGTTATAAAAGAAGATAATGTTGAAGATAAAAAGATAGAATTTGATTTGGAGTTGGATTTTGATGATATCTAATCTACTTTAAACATATCGTCATCTTCATCATCATCATCATCATCATCACTATTAATATTTTCTAATAACATATCATCCCAATGTTCTATAGTGTCTATTGATTCTTCTTCTACAATAGGCGTTTCCTCAAATTCTTGAATAGAAGCTAGAATAGCATTTTGATATTCTCTATCATATGTAAAATCATCAAAAATAGAAGACATACTAAAAGGATTTGACTGTAGGTTATAATTAGCATTTTGCCTCGTTATTGGCCTTGGATGAGTATAAACATTTCTCATATTATTTAAAAAACTTCCAAATGGATTAACAGGAACTTGTTGTCTATTAGTAAAATTACTTGAAATATCAATTAAATAATCTTCATTTTTTATTTCTTTATGTGATAATTCATATCTACATACAGGACATTTATTAGATTCTTCTTTTAACCAAGTAAATATTGAGTTAGAAAATATATGATCACAGGGTAATTTATATACTTCTTGACCTTCTTCAAAATCTTCAAAGCTAATACAACAATTATGCTGTTCAAACTTGGTTTTATTATATTTTATTTTTTGAACTTGTTTCTCACCCTCTTCACTTAAAACATTTCTATATAAATTTTTTTCAAATAATGATTGTCTTAAAACGTTTCTCACTTGAGAATGTTGTGGAAGAACCAAATTACTTGCTAAAGGCAACATTGATACATTTTCGTTTAATCTATTACCTTGAATAATATTAATCAAATTATTCAATAATTGCGCTCTAGGATTTCCGGATAAATCAAGTTGGAAATCTTGAATTATATTATGTATATAAGTATTTGTATTTTCATCATTATTCATATTAATAAAATTAAATATAATATATTTAACTTTTTTACTTAATTAATAAAAAAGTAAAAAAATTTATTACACATAATAACAATTAATGAATTGTGTATGATTTAATAAAGTCAGACCCAATATTGTATCTATTATTACCAAGTATATCAGATATAAGTTTATATGGGGTCATTTTTCTAAGCTCGTCAATTCCCTTTGTTTCAAATACATTCAATAGAGTGGAACTATATCCACTAAGGAATGAAACATTTTCATCAAAAGCTGTAGCAGGAAATCCACTTGTCTTTCTAAGATTCCAAAATAGAATATGAGGTTGAACATAAGGAGTTCTGAATTTGCTTCTAAGACCCGCTTCGGCAAACTTTCTCTTGATAAGTTCTAGCATAGTGCTCTGATCCCCATCTCCCCATCCAGAAGAGGCATCTATTTGCATATCAGAATATACCGCTAGAATAATATTTTTAGTATCGTTAGGATTTACTTCAGCGCTAACTAGACCGTCTAGAATTTTATCACATAGAGCCTCAAAATTTGTATTCATGCTCCAATTTGGATCTTGTCTAATCTTTTTAACTTTTCCAACAAAATCGTCTCCAAATTCACTTACATCCATCCAAGTTGGTTTAGCATTAAATGTAAGAATTCTGTTTCTAAAGGCAGAATGACAGATTTCACTAGTGCGAATACTCAGTCCAATAGCATTTGTAATAGGAAGATAATCATCACATTCCATACTTCCAGAAGTATCACAACAAGGAATTATACAAGCATTTTCTAGCTCACTATTGTTCTCCTTGTTAGAGAGCCACTGAAGATTAATTTGCGTCTTCTTCTCACCATCTGCATTAAATGCTTCATTTACTAGCTCTCCAACAGTAAGACGTTTTCCATGGACTTTGGCGGTATTGTCACCTGAAGCTGCTTTATGAAGATGAAGAGTGAAATTATCCGCACACTCAACTCTATCGTCTTCTGTAGAACGCTGACCTCCGGCTTTGGTTTTATTACGGATAGCATTACTATTCTTTTTAAGACAAATACTGGGAATATTATTAAACTCCAGTTTGGACCACTGTTTACTAGCCATCTTAATCTGTGGGGTATCACTTGCTTTAGATAGAGCAACAATCATTTTAGTCCACTTAATTTTCTGCTTAAGAATAGCAGACTTATACTGATTTCCATCCCTCCAACCACTTGTAGGTTCGGTAACAAATTCAGGGAAAGCATACTCAGACATTATCTTATGGATCCATTTGTATTGCTTTTGCTTCTCACGCGGCATCCATCTTCCAGCAAGTGACGGTTTAAAATTCGTGTCCCTTTGAAGCATTTCATATTCCCCTTTAATAACTAAAACAGACCGGTGACACATATAATGAATTAGCCAATAATTTTTATTCTCCTTTTGAGCAATATATTTACACATATATTTAATATCCTTCCAAGAACCCATAGGATGTTCATTGTTATCATTTACTATAAAAGAACGAACTAGAAGCTTAGCAAATTCCTGGTCTTGTGTTTTAGACCATATCCACACCATCATATATGCTAGGGAATATTCTCCTTTTCCTGCTTCAATATCACGAACATGCATCGTAAGTCTAAAAAGTTGAGTAAGTTCCTCCCTGTGTTCATTCCAATTAAGATTTTTTAATAGATAAAACATTTTTTCCTCCAGATCTGAATGATCTTCTGTTCTTACAAGTTGAAAATAAAGTTGAGTGATAAGTGACTGTGCCTCAGTTTTACTAGTCCATTTTGTTGCTTCAACTCCCCAACCATGTTGCGGGGTTCCATTTTCCCCATAAAGTTTTCTCTGAAGATAAATATCAGGTGTGCTCTTAGAGCTGGTGCGGTCAAGTGCTGAAATAATTGAACTCATAGTATGATAATAATCCGAAACGTTTCTATATTCTTTTTCTAGTATGTTTATTTCTTTTCAATTTTCCGTGACGTATATAAACTTTTTTTGTATTATTTATTTTCTTAACCGGTTCTTCGTAATATACAATATGTAAGCTATTCAAATTTTTGAATATATTAATTGTATCGTTCCATATAACATCACTAAGCTTACTAACAATAGACAAAAAATTGTAGTTTTCTTTATGTTTTAAATAATTTAAAACATCTTCTGGTTCTAAATCAATATTATACTGTAATATACTTATTAATTTATGGTGTTTATTATTATAATCTTTGTTTGTTTTTAATAAATAAATAAGTTCAGCTTTACTTGTAATATTATTATCAATTAATAAATTATCTTTTTTAACATAATATATATTATTATTACCGTCTACGTATGTGTAAAAAATTTTAATAATATCCACATTTTCTTTATAAAATGACTTGTAGTCACTTTCTTCTTTTTCTAATGTATCCATCCACGCATCATCTTCTAATTCTTCATCACTAGACATATCTATATCACTATAATGTTGAAGGTGTCGTTCCATTAATTTATTAACGTAAAAAAATTAAATAATATAAACTAATTAATTTTTTATTATATATTATTTTTTATTAATCCTCATCACTGTCTTCATCGTCGCTGCTACTATTCTCTTCATACATAAATCTTTCTAACATTGCCTTATGCCACTCATTATTTTCTTGTTTCATTTTTTTTTGTTCTTCTCTTTGCTTCTCGTCTTCCTTTTTACGTTTTTCATTTTCTGCTTCTTTCTCCTTCTTTCTCTGTGCTTCTCTCTGTTTTTTACGTTCTTTATTAGATATTTTTACTGGAATTGTTCTCAGTGCTTTTGTAATATCAATTCCACTTGAAACAGCACCTTCTAACATAGGCCTTCCATTTTTATCTCTTTTTACATCATCAAATATAGAAGGTCCTCCCCTTCTCCTACGATTGTTTCTAAAGTTACCCCCTCTTCCTCCCCTATCATAACCGCCTCCTCTATTATAACCAACCCTTGTTTTAAAAGAATTAAATTTTTTACCTGGACTATTTGAACGTTTTTCGGGACTATTTGATCGTTTCCAACGTGAATTTACATGATTATCACGTGTAGAACTTTTAAAGCGATTTACTCTTGGTACCTCGTCTTCATTAACATAGTTATTATCTTGGGAACCTTCAGGTTTTAAACAATCCCATCGGTTTGTTTTTGGCATTCGTCTGTGTGACATATTGTTCGACTATATTAAAATATATTTTATAATTAATATAATTCAATTTTGTTAATTACTTAAAGAAATATCTTGATATTACTTTGTGGAAACACACAGATTCTTAACGGCAAACATTTTTACTATTAAAAAATTTAATAATATAACGACTATAGATATCACATTATAAGAATCGGCACCAAAATTGATTATAATTTTAATATTATAATCAATACTATAACAACTATGTATACTTTATGTTTGCCTAAAATAGATAATAATGTTACAAAATCTCAATTATATTTAATTTTCAATAAATATAATTTCGGGAATATTTATAAAATCGATTTAATTAATATTAATCGATCTAAAAGAGCATTTATTCATTATAACATCTGGAATAAAAATGAAAAAAATAATAAAGTTAAAAAATATTTAGATGATGGATTAGATATTAAAGTTATTTATGAATTTCCTTGGTTTTGGAAATGTAGTAAAAGTAGGTCATAAAAAAGGTAAGATTCGTTAAGTGTAGAACATTTTTTTTAGTTCTTTTTTTTACAAGAACTTATATGATTTTCCATTAATGTTTCTTTTAGATCTAGTCCCGCGGCAACCCACATCTCCGCAAAATTTTTTTTTTCTCTCTCTAATTCTAACTTATCTTCTTTTCTCTTATTTTTTGTTGCCTCGTCATATTCCCTTTTTAAGTATAGCCACTCTTGAGGATCAATACTACTACCACTAGTAATACTAGACATAGTTACTTGTTCTTTTTTTGGCATATATGTGATTGATATATTTTTATTTTAAACTATATTTTAAAGAATTCAATTTTCTCTACAATCAACTAGCCAAATAAATTCCTTAATCTTTTCTTCTTTTTTTTCACGTTTTTTCTTTGCTATTCCTACATATCTATTATATGTATTATGTTCAAATGGTATTTTCTCTACCTTTCCCTTTTCTTGTAATATTTTATCCATTTCTTGTAATGGTATTATACCTTTATTATTATAAGAAATCATTATAAACTTACTATTTGTATGTTTTATTAAATCTATAAAGGTATCTTTGGCTTTTTTTAAACTACAATAACCACTTTTTTTCCAGTTTTTTGGCTGTCCTCTATAAGTATCAGGTATTTTCATATTTATATCCCATTTACTTATTATATCTAATAAGAAATAGTATATATTATATGGATGTTTATTATATGGAGGATCATAATATACTAAATCCAAATTACCTGTTGTTTTTATCCATTCGTTAGCATCCATTTTACTTATCTTAATATTTGCCTTTCCATTTGTTAATATTGGTAATCTTGGTTCTATAACTCTTTTTATTCTCTGTAAGTCTATTTCATTCTTTCCCCCAAATTTACCTTTTTCTTTTTTTTCATCTTTAAAATAAGCTGAAAATTGACCGTTAGTATTATTATTTGTAGATGCCTGGACTAACAACGGGCCTATAAAAAATTTTTGATATTCTTCACCAATATTATTTTTTATATAATGCATCATTTTATCTATTATTACAGCATTCTCGTTAGTATAATATACTCTTTCTCCTGGTAATATATTATTATCATTTTTGGGTGACCAATGTTTTGATATAAATGGGTCATATGTATTCAGTTTTAAATAATTTTTAATATTTTCTATGGTATTTTGCAAATATTCTATTTCATTCTTGTTTAATTCATCTATATCTGTTAAATAACACTCGTTCAAAATTTTTGAATATGAAGATATATCATTTACATAAAATTTACCACCATTTACTCTATTTTTAAATAAACGACTTACTACCCCCGAACCTGAAAAACCTTCGCCTATATTTATAGTTTCTTCATTTAATTCACTTTTTACTCTTTTTATTACTTCGTCTATTTTATTGATAAATTTTCTTTTATTTCCAAGATAAGTTATTATTTGTTTGCTATAATATTCTTGTTCGCTCATATAAAAAAAAGCAAATTTATTATTTTCACATATTTTACGCCCTATTTCATTTCGTTAATTACATCTTCTCTTGTAAATTCTTTAACATTTATATTATTATTACTAATATCGTAACAAAATTGTTCTTGTGATAAAGTCTTATTTAATCCAATATCGTTTGTTAATATACCTTTTTTCTTAGTATAAAAATCAAACATATCTTTTGATAATCTATTTGGTATATTTATATTTATAGTATAACAAAAGCTATTTTTATTAAATACCTTCATATTTGTATTGTGATGTTTACAAATGTGTTTCTGTAAGTTCGCTCGAGCAGCGTATCCTCTATCACAATCAATACAAGGACACTGAAATGGTCTTTGATTTTCAGGAGTATGTTTAGAATGAATGTGTGCTATCAATGCGGATTTTGGTCCTGTTGTTTCATAATTACAGTGAGGACAACATTTCACATTAAATCGTTCCTCTTTGTTGCGTCTATAATAATTTGTATTATGTTTCGTCGTCTTTTTGTAATGCATTTTTCAAGCTTATTATACGTTTAATATACGTTTAATATATTACTTAAATTTAATTTCAATTTTCCAGAATAGAAATTAAATGATTATTGATACAATAAAAAAATCTGATAGGTGGGAATCGAACCCAACACGCTACCTCCTCCACACTATGTTCCGCATACTTCCAGAAGAGGCGTCCCAATTCCTTTCATAGTTTTCCATAGCACAGTTCGTGTAGCACCAGAGCTTAAATCCGGCGCCTTTACCTTTCGGCCACTATCAGTGTTCCATACTCTCAAATGTTCTTACAGGGGCTCGAACCCTGAATACCAGTTTCAAAGACTGGCGTGATAACCATTTCACTATAAGAACTTTACAAAATTGGATGCTATCCATAGCGCTATATATTACATTACTTTACACACCGTGCTCCACCGTTTAGATAGTAGGATTCGAACTCTACGACCGGTAAATACCAACAACATCTTCGTGCTGTTCCCTTAGTCCTCTCGGGGCATATCTAATGTTTCCGTGCTCCCCAAGGATTAGTAGCTGGGTTTGAACCAGCGAAGCTTTGCAATTCTGCAAACTATGCCGGAGGCTTTTGGCCCCCTTCCTTTGTCCACTTGGATATACTAATCCTTTTTCCGTGCTCCCCAAATCCATAATACTAAAATCAATCACCAACATAATTGCCTGTTATTAATTATATAGATTTCCGTGCTCCCATAATTGTAATCTTGTATTTGGCTACCTTTTATCATCACCTACATCTTTACTGTTGCGTAGTAAATCGCCGCGCCCAGCTTTCCCAATCCGGGTATCGATCCCGGTTCTCCCCTGTGAAAGAGGGGTATCCTAACCATTTGGACTAATTGGGATGTTCTCAGTGAGGGACTTGAACCCCCGACCAATTGTTAATAAGACAATCGCTCTACCAACTGAGCTAACTGAGATGATACCAGCAGTGGGATTCGAACCCACGAAGCATTACACAACACATCTTGAGTGTGCCCCCTTTGTCCGCTTGGGTATACTGGTTTTCCGTGCTCCCCAAATCTATAATACTAAATTCAATCGCCAACACAATTGCCTGTTATTAATTATATAGATTTCCGTGCTCCCCACTAGTGGCCACTAGTTGATTTTTATACAGGCTACACCTGTGGCAGTAGCTGGGTTTGAACCAGCGAAGCAATTTAATGCGGGTAGTCGCCCACCCCTCCTTTGACCTCTTGGAGCTATACTGCCTATTCCCAATCCGGGTATCGATCCCGGTTCTCCCCGGTGAAAGCGGGGTATCCTAACCATTTGGACTAACTGGGATGGTGTTATGTTGTAGGGTAAGTGTTAATGAAGACCAAAAAGTTCAATTTTCAGATGTGAAAAGAAAAAAAATAGAACATTTTTGGGCAAATGCACATATGATTTATATGTACTTGACTTGTCAAAAAAAAAGGATTTTTTATATACAACTTGACCTTGGTTTTATTTTCTTTTTATTTCTTAATATTTACTTACCAGTGAGGTATTACTATAAACAATTTCTTAATATTTACTTACCAGTGAGGTATTACTATAAACAATTTTATAATATTATTTTCTATTTTTTCAACGTCTGTTATGAGCTCAAGTGGACATTCATTTGCGTAGACTTTTCCAAATACAGATGGTTTTAAATGAAAATTATTACCACCATTATTATTGAAAACACTTAAATATGAACCATCGGCTTTTTTAATTTTTATATTTTTTTTTACATCTAATATTGTTTTTGATTTTCCAATATGTATAGTCATCGGGTTTCTCTTCTTTTTGTTATAATTAGGACTACCATTTTCTTTTTTTTCATAAAATTCATCAATTAATTGGTTGCCTCCGTGTTTGATTTGAACTTCATACGTTTCTTCTGAAAAATTCTGACAACAGAATACATTGTATATATTATTGAATACTGCACTAACGTATTGCATGTTTTTGTTATTTTATTTATGTATTTCTTTACACTAACCTTAATTGTTTTAATGATAAACCTTAATTATTGGGAAAAAAGTTCAATTTTCCAAAAAAAAAAGGTCTTTTTATATACAACTTGCCTTGATTTTTTTTATTTTTTTATTGGATGAAACCGTGGTCTCTTAGTATAGATTCTGATAGACTAGTGATATCTACTATAAAGTTGGGAGTAGTTGATTTGAATGCTATAGCTGGTAATACTATGTTACGCTCCTTTAGTTTTGCCTTATATTCTTCACTATGTTGGTCGTATTGTCCGCCCTCTGGTAGCTGCATCATTATGGTTTGCTTTCCATTCTTGTTAGTGCTAATATATCTTGGTTTTATTTTAGCTAGCCAGTGAGTATAGGCTCTAATATGTGAGAATGGCCAGCTTTTTTTACCAGAGGGCCAGCATATGCCGTTCCTATTGTAGCAGTATCCTAGTAGGTTAGATTCGTGTAGTGTTAGTTGCCTATATTCTGGAGGGTGGTAGCTAGTAGTAGGGACGAATGTATTGTCCCAGTTTTTGATAGGAGATATAAATATGGAAATACTAGGCGAGCTTGCTATTTCGTGTGGTACGCACTCCCTAAATATTATAAGGTGTATATGTTTACTACAGTCTACGTCTACGTATCTTCTACAACCTTGATAGGTAGAGCTCATAAATGTAGGGTCAATATTGGTAAAATGTTTTTTCCCCTTCTCAACCCAGTGGTCGTAAATGGGTCGCA
>Ga0315330_10000096_pt1 | contig 42925 bp, 62 predicted proteins | sample M140m34915metaG_FD_203453 | JGI IMG/M metagenome (GOLD analysis project Ga0315330, IMG submission 203453) | Ammonia-oxidizing marine archaeal communities from Monterey Bay, California, United States - M1 40m 34915 | ecosystem: Environmental > Aquatic > Marine > Intertidal zone | place: USA...
ATATTCATAATAGACTCGTCAATAGGTTTTAGTTTCTTAGTCATCTGTATAACTTGATTACTGAAATCAGTTCTTCTATCTGTAAGACTTTTTTTCTGATTTCTTAAATCTGTCTGTACTTGTTCGTACTGTTTATTCTGTTTTTCTAAATCTGCAAGTTCAACATCATAATCAGTTCTATTGAAGTTTCTTAATATAGCAGATACCTCATTTATTTCTTCACTAGCTCTTGTATAAAGTAAATCAAAAATACCCATACCCATGAACTGAGCTAAAAGGTCTTTTCTTTCTTTCTGTGTTTTATCAATAAAAACAGTTGAGTTGTTCTGTAATGAAAGTGCCGTTAATACAAAATCATCGTATGTACCAATCACTCTTTTGATATTCAAATTAGTTGTTCGTCTTTGGTCTCCATTCAACGACACAATCTCATCACTATCATCAATCATCCAAAAATCTACATTTACCTTTACATGACCATTTCGTTGTTTTTTGGCCTTTCTTTCTATAAAGTAATCGATGTCGTCTATCACCAAATGTGCTTTACAATTGAACTGACCTTTTTTGTTATTCAATACATTACCAGCTTTAAAGGCTCGTGAAGAAGTATCAAATAAACAGAATGATACGGCATCTAATAAAGATGACTTACCACTCGCGTTCGGTGCGAACATTCCAATAATCCCATTGAGTTTAGTGAAGTCTATTACATTATCTTCACCATAACTAAACATATTCGACCATTCAAATCTTTTTATTTTCCAAAATATATTTCTATTTACATCATCATCAGGTAGGTCTGAGTTTAACTCATCGTTGATGTCTTTTATCTTTAACAATGTCTTATCATCTACGATATGGTTTCTACCTAAATAATCCTCAATCAATTCGTATTGAAAATCAGGATTTTGTACATCTCCAACATCAACAACCTGACCATCTCTAACTCTTTCGGTCAATCTATCGGTTCTTGATACGGCTATCTCCTTTATACCATATTTGGTCTGTATTATACTCAAGGCCTTCTTAAGTTGGACAGAGTCGGTATCAGATACCCTTACTCTTAACCTGGCCTTTTCTGGCATATCTTTTACATTAGGAACCTTACCTTCTGTGATATCCATTGTGTAGTATCCATAATCATTATGAATTCTAATATATTTTGATTTTCTCTTAGGAACATCCCATAATAAATAGCCATGGTCTAAACCTTCACCATGATTCTGTTGAACCAATGAACCACAATATGAAATAGTTTCCTCTTTATTAAGATGTTGTCTTTTATGGATATCACCAAGTAATCCCATATCGTATCCATCGAATTTGGTAATCTTAACATCACTTGGAAGTCTATACCCTAAGTCTGTCTCACATCTATCTACGGTTCCATGAAATAATACAATTTTAGTATCACCTTCTACTTGGTCGGCAGTAATAAAATCTTTCTCATCACTCCAACAATCCCATACTACAAATTGTGTGTCAGCACAAGTATAGATTCCACTATCTTTTAGGTAATGTAAATCAGGATGATTTAAATTCTCTACAATTGGAGTAAGCACATCCATACGAGAACGATTGTTTAAATTACAATCGTGATTTCCAGCAATTATTATTGTCGGTACTATATCAGATAGATTCTTAAATAACCTTGATAGTTGGTCTACCAATTCAGGTGACATATCAGTTTTTGAGTGTGCAATATCACCACCAATATAAGCAACAGCATTGTCTTTGTTTTCTCTGACCTTTTCGTAGAGACGATTGAATACTTCTTCGTATTCTGTGTGTCGCTTAAGATTACGGATTTGGATATCCGAAATGTGATGTATGTGTTTAAGTTTTCGAAAAGGAACTTTTACAACATTTTTTATCAACTATTATCCTTGATGTATTTTTTGACTTTTGTAATGAGTTTGTTGGGTACTATTAAATCCCACGAAGTTTCTTCCTTGAATGTCCCACTCTCATAATAAGTAGTTGTAGATTTTCCAAGATTGAATTTTTTTAGCACTTCTTCTTTTAGTTGTCCACTTGTGATGTGAACTTTCCATTCTTCATCGTTAAATTTCCAAATCGATTCCTGCTGTTTTCTTGCCACTTAATTTATACCTCATCAAATCCGAAAATTTCATCTTTGGTGTTTGTTTTATAACATCTACCATCTTACGAAATCCCAAATCTGAAGGGTCCTTCTCAGTTAGTTTTACAAAATAGACATCAATATTGTGATTCATAAACTCTTCAACCATTTTTAACGAATCACTAATCGCGTCCGTGTCTAATGATATATATATCGTTCTAACTTTTTTTTCGACTATTTTTCGTTTTAAGGATTTAAGTATTTGTTTTCCAAACAGCGGAATACAATTTCTTCTTATTGCTATCGCATCAAAAGGGCCTTCACACAATACTATTGGTTCGTCCCAATTAACGAATAACTCGAATCCAACTACATCTTTTGAAGTAGCGGAATTTTTATATTTCATTGGTGATTCATAGATGTCTCTACCAACAAAAAAATTTAATTTACCATCTTTATCATAACTTGGAATCACTACACGATTACTAAACATACCACTTTCACAATAACCAATATTATACTTTAGTATATCTTCGTGTGTAATTCCTCTTTTTCTTAAATAAGATAATGCATTTTTGTAAAATGGATTTGATGATTTTTCCCACATAGGTTTAAATTCATCAGGTAGTTTTACAATACTTTTATCATCATCTTTAAATTTTCTTGGTTTACTATCAACTAATCCACCCAACTCATCAAATTGTGCTTTAGTTGCACTCATACCTTTTAATAAGGTAAATAAACTTCTACCTTTTTTATCACATACCCAACAATGCCATACCGACTTTAGGATGTTTACTTCAAGTTTTGGTTTATAGTGGTTACAAAAAGGACAAAACCAAGCAAACTGACCTTGTTTTTTATGTCGTTTGTGTTTACCACCCAATACTCTATCGAGTAAATTTAATATTTTAGTTTCTTCAAACATCTCTACTTGGACTTATACTTGTAGGTAACCAAACTTGGTCTCCATCTTTATTGTAAATACTGAGTAAATCATCTCTCCACTTTTCAGTATCCGAATATTTGGATAAATATTCTTTTAACTTACCTAAATAATTATTTCTATCTTCAATAGAAAGATTAGATATTTCAGCTACTTGATTTTCAAATTGTTTTTGTGTAGATGCTCTAAACGGATATTCCATTTCTTTACACCAATTTTTGTGTAGAATAGGTATTTTACCAAAATCAATTGATTGAAAAATACTATAACCAAAAGGTTCACTTTCAAAACAACTATGACTTATACCCCAATCTTCCCCTCGATAAAACTTATCTATTTTTTCAGACCTATAATCAATAACCTTGAATTTATTTAACTTAACACTTTTTTTATAATCATCAAAACAATTCTCATAGAATTTTTCTAATGTTAAACCTATAGATTCAATTTTTTCTAAAAAGTGGAGATTCTTTCTTGCCTCACATCTAGCTGGAAATCCTACAACATTAGAATTATTGGCAGAAAGATTATTTTTAAATTCATATGTATTGGATATTTTATAATCAAACTTACTTTCATCATCAGTACCAATCCAAATAGAATTTTCCGAATCTTCAATTAAATGGTTTTGATAATCAATAGATTTTTGTTGATAATTTATAATTTTCTTTGAAAACTTTCGTAACTTTTGTTGGTATTTTAATGTAACTGATTCAAGACTATGTATACAAACTGAATCTATTTTTCTATCGTAAACACCTCTCATTTTCTTTATTGACCACTCTAAGGAATTTCCATACATCATAATTGGTAAAGGATAGGACAAAAGGTGAAACTTTCTAGCTCCTCTTATTATCATATCTACAGTTCTTCTATCAGGTAAGGAAAAATAATTAGATACTGGAAGTCGAGACATTGTATATTCCCATTCCCATTCGGTACCTGGCCTATGTATTACATCTACATATTGTTTGGCATAGTCAATCCATTCTTTATCTTGTTCAATTTCAATTATTAGAATTGGTTTAACAATCAAATGTGGAGCTACATTACTTATCCAATCATCAACCCATTTTGAAACACCACCATTTGAAACATCACCTACCTCGGTTGCTACATAAACATCATAAGGTTCGTTCAAATTTATCATTTTATTAAATCTATAAAATCTTGAATTTCTAAAACTGCGTAGGTTTTACTACGATTCCTTTTAAATATTAACACTGGTTTTCCCTTTTCACTATTAGATTCAGCCTGTTTTAATGATTCCCATATGTTTAATTTTTCTTGATTCTTACATTCTATAGCATATGGTATTAATTTACGAGCGGCAGGTGAAAGTTGTATATCCTCTCCACTTTCTCCCATCGTAGTAGATTTGATGTCATCGGGTTCTAATTGTTTGAAGTTTTCTAATAACTGGTCACGAATTTGATTCTGTAACCTTTTACCTTTATTTTTAGCAGAACGAGTTTTCATACCAATAAGTATAACCTAAATTTTGAAACTATTTAAAAATCTTGCTCCATTTTTTTCTGTATTCATTCTGTGCCCACCTTTCGGCTAATTCTTCCCATTTATTATCATCGTGTGGGTCTCTACCTTGATGGACTGCCATGTTTCCAGCTTGATTGTATTTCTTAACGAACTTTCTAACACCCAATCTTTGTGCGTCAAGTGCATGTTTGATTTCGTGTAATACAGAAATAATGAATTCTTTTACATTTGGATAGGAACGATTTAGTAGTATGGTATCCTTTTCAGGTATGTAATCACCATAGTCGTGTTTAGCACCAAACTTTACCTTACTCTTCAACTTGTACTTTTTTACAAGTGCATTTGCAGTTTGTAAGTAATCAATTCGTTCTAATAGTAATTGTGATAATTTAATCATCTAAAATATCCGATATCTCATAATTTGTTGAATAATCCTCACTACCATATTTATCCCAACTTCCAACATCTTCTTGAAAATTATCGTACTTAACACCTGTATTCTTTACCTTTTTAATCACTTGCATTCGCTGTTGGGATTTATCCTTCTTATCATAAATATTAGTTGCTTTTGGAAAACTCCATTGAACATAGCCACCTTTTTCAAACCAAGGCTCAGGTTTATTAGATTTAATACCTAACTTTCTAACCTTACCCTTTGGTAAAAAACCTGTATCAGGTTCACCAGCATCGTTGTAGGTTGCATTCAGGCTAACCTCTCTAATTAAATCCATCAACTTAATCACTAATCGTTATCTCACCTTCTCTCGCGGTATACCATTTACGAAATTGTGCTGGACTTCCAACCGTTATATCCTTTTCGTCCACATAGGATAATAATGTTTTCTTATGAGCTTCTTCAACTTCATCAGTATCAGAATAGGTTCGTGAATCATTTTGAAAGTAGTAATCATCCCAAACCCTTTTCAAAACAAACACCTCTTTGACTTTTACATTGTAGATTAACATTTCGTTCCACCAACTTGAAGTCTCGTCTGATGGATTTATGATATTATCTTGTACCTTTTTCTTATGTTTTTTCAACAATTTATTTGTGGTGTCTATGTACTTTTTAATGTGTTTAGAAACGATAGGTCCCAATCTTTTCTTCATTTCTGCTGTTTTGTCTTTCCAACTAATATCAGGATTATCTTTTTCAACTTCCTCTTCCATTTCATATTCTATTTCTCTCCATTCTTCGTGTCCAGGTAACTTGGCTTTCTTTAACGCATTTTTCAATATCATAGCATCACCAAATACATGATAGGATGTTGCCCATCTACGACCAGTCCTATCGGGTACCGTGTCGAAGTCCTGCCACTTTTGAGCTAATAATAAACCCTCTACATAGAATATCACACCACCACTGCCAGTTTGAACACCACGACCTTTGGCTAGTTGTGATGATTTGTTAGCTTGGTTGAATGTTGAGATTGATTTTTTCTTACCTATAATATTCTTCAAGGTCTTGATGTGCCATGGGTCTGTTACATGAAATGCATTAATTGGTATCTTACCGACTATACCTTGCATAGTCTTTGGGTACAATGGGATATAACTATGAGTGAGAGTCCAAGCTAATGCATCTCTTGTGTGAGCAGGATACCATTTATCATGTTTCATTGGAGTCATTGCTGCACTTTCATTTACTAAGTCCATTAGTTTAATCATTATGTAAATCTCTCCTTACCAGTACCACTTAATTTTCTTTTTATGTATCCTTGTGCCCACTTAGCTGCTTTTCTTAGAATATGAGTATTGGTATCTACTATATACTTAGCTTCCCTACCTTTTACAAATAAAAAATAATCATTTTTTTTGATGCCATATTTCTTTCCAATAGAATGTCTATCAGCTTCGTTACTACGATATAATTGAACTTGTCTACCATCCTTTAACCGAGCAGTACCTACATATTCATCACCGACACTCATTCTTTCTTCTATTAAATCTTTTAATTTTATCATTTTGTCAGCAACTCTAATACTTTTATCTGTTTCTTCTGAGATTCAATGTGAGCGTTTTTTGCAACTATGATAAGAGAATCCACATATACCTTCTCTTCCAACTTCTTAATTTTAGCTTCCCACTCAACATCACGAGCCTTTAACATTTCTACTGCTTCTTCATAAGTAAATGATGTTGGTTTAACACCATCCTTTAAAATTTCTTGTCCACCTAATAAAGATAGAGTAAACAATGTTATTAGTAAATATTTTAGTTTAATCATATCAATTCTTCTATTTGTTCTTCTATTTTTTTATGTAATATTTTTAGTTCTTTCAAACCTTTTTTAATCATGGCGGGTTTTTCACGATTAACACCTTTGAAAACCTTACCCATATTAACACTCCAACTCTGACCCCAAATTTTCAACATAAGAAATCCTTTTTTGGTATCACTCATAGGTGCCTCATTTTGTATTTGTTTTGGTGTTTTAAAGGGTGGATTATCTTTTTCAGTATAGATTTTACCCAATACGACTTTATTTTCAGTCCATTCCTTTATTAGTTTTTTTAACTTAATCACCTTATTTTCCAAGTTTCTTAATTGTTGACAAGGGTGTTTCCTCAACCCAATGTCCTTTAACAGTTTTACTTGCAGCATGTGCTAATACTGCTTTTAATTTAGCATCGTATGGTTTATCTTTAACAAGTACAAATCCACCATTATATCTTTTAAGCACTTCATGTTTTGCAGTCCTCCAATTCTTTGACTTTTTTAACATAGACACAATATCTTTTGGATATACAAACGGGCCATCCTTTTCCCAAAAAATATCCTCACCTTTATACTTCAAAACCCTACTATATCCATCTTTGTTTATCATTGGAAGTCCTTTGGCTGGCCCCTTTTTGAAATGTGGTGCATTTTTAGCTTTATCTGACCTATAATCCTCTGAATATCCAACTTCAACAAGGTGACTTGATAAATCCCCTGCCTTCTTACCATAACTACTTCTAAGATATGAATTGATAACATTTTGTTCATCCTTAGATAATAATTTACTTGTTTTTTCAACTATTAAATCCATTAACTTTACCATTTTCTACAGCTCCAGTAACGGGCCTTGTGACGAGGTCCTGGTGAATCACAATTATGTCTTGCTCTAAAGTTTTTACGAGCGTTAGGATTAGACTTTCTTATTCTCATGGTTCCACCTTTTGCGTCACCACCTTGTCCAAAGTTTACCTTTACTACATTACCCTTTGGATTCTTAACATACACTTTAAATTTTTTCACATCACCTTGCATCGGTTTTCCAAGTTTTACCTTTCTACCTTGATACTCTGCTTCAGGTAACAAACCAGTCATGGTGTATCCCCAAGAACCATCTTCCATCCAAATGTCGTATGACTCCTCTACGGATTCCTTCTTTTTCTTCTTACCCTTTTCTTCATATCCACTTGCGAATGCTGCCTTTCTTTGGGCATCACTTGAGAATCCTTCCTTTTTAGATTTATTACCCCAATTCTTAGCACCTACCTTACGACACTTTACAAGTGCTCCACTTGCGTATGCTGAAGGCCATACATCATAACGAGCCTTGACCTTGTGGTAACAAGCATCTTTCTTACCAGCTGCTTCATCAAACTGTTCTTCAGTCATCATTTGAGATTCACGAATTTTTTTGATTTCAGTACGAATCAGATTTCTAATCATATTTTCAACTTTATCACTTTTCATAATGCTCTCCTCTTGGTCTTTACCTTTTTTAAATCTATGTTCTCCATCAGGATTATTCTGTGGAACATTCCCAACATTTCTTAAGTAATTTGGTGGATTCAACATTTCCTTTTTAATAAGTCTTTTTACTAATTGTAATGCTCTTTTATGTAATGGGTCTTTTTTATTTTTAAGAGCAGTACCAACCTTCTTAGTTTTAGTTAATTGTTTCTTCAACAATTGATTATAAGCTTGTGGGTTTACTACTGCCATATTTGGTACTAATTCATTTATTTCCATATGTTCTCTCTTTTTTCTCCCTTGACAATGAGCCTTTTGACTAAACCCCCTTGGGTTATTACAATCAATAGACTTTTTATATTTTTTACTCCAACCCACTACTTTTTGGGTTTGGTTGATACTCTAATGGGTGCTTTACCTTGTCCAGCAGATTGTTTACCACCACGACCTGCCTTATTTTGTGCGGCTCGTTTTCTACGAGTTGCACTGGCTTTTTGTTTTTTAGTCATGTTGGCGGCTTTAGATTTAGGAACACATTTAGCATATCCTCTTGATTTACCACTTGTTCCACATGGTGGATGTCCACCACCTTTTTTCTTTTTACCAATATTTACCCACTTGTCTTTAAACCACTTTCTCAAATTTTCATGGACAGGCAAACCACATTCGACACATAGATTGTCGAGAAGTTTATGTGCTTGTTCTACGGTTAATTTTTGTAATACTTCTTTAATCATCAGCGTGTTCTAATAATTTAACATCATCTTCAGCGTTGTTAAACCAAAAATCTATTACTTTAGCAAATGAACCAACAAATCCACCTAACATTAATAGTAGAATTTCTTTCCAACCACTCTGTACATCAACTCCGTTACTCATAAAGTAAATCATAAGTGCAAGGATAGTAGAGAAAAGTGCTACTACAGATATACTGATATACCACTTCTTATTCTGTCTGAATTTTATAATATCAACTAATTGTTGATTTATAGCATGTTTCTGGTCTTGGACATGATAATCACTTACTTTCACATCCTTTTTTTCTACTGGCATTTGATTTCTCCTAACCGTTATTTATACATTTTTTAAAGCGTTTATAGACTCTTTTTACTACACTATGTTTACCTTGATTTCTACTTATCATCAACATGGCCTGTGCTCTAATAATCGCCTCTTGTTTTTCACTCAACCTTTATTCCCCTTATTTGGTCACCTTTTTTACTTTTTCGATAGACCTACCAGCGAAGTACGCTGCGTATACGGTCATCAATAATGTTTGATAAACAGGTACATAAGCTGAACCAATTGTAAACTCACCCATGTTTCCATCAAATACACTTAGTATTACGAATACACCCGTTAAAAATATTAAAGTAATTGGTCTGATATTTTTACTTAACCAACTACCATGTTTTAAATCAGCTTCCCAACGAGCAGATACTTGTGCTTGTGCTGCCTGTTCTGCTTGTGCTAATATACTTGTAATTCTTTCTTTTGCCGCTGCCTTTTCTTCACCAGAAGTGTGTAGGTCATCTACTATATTTCCGATGTCTTTAATTGCATCACCACCGAGTAGACTACCTGCTCCTTTGGCGATTGTACTTAGTAACCCCATTACCTTCTCCTTGTTGTTTTTTCAACCACTTTTTGTATTGTTTTCTTGTACGACCTTTTTCTTTCAACTCTTTATTTTTCTTGAGTCTGGTCTGTTTTCTTAATTTGGCCTTTTTACTTGGCATATTTTTTATCCATTAAATATAAATATCTGTTATTCATTTTTTACTACTGCTAACAAGATTATTAGATACTTGTGCACTTAATAAAGTTTGAAGTGTGAAGTATAAAGATGGATTCCTTTTTAATAATTCTTTAAATTCTCGTTGTTTCCATACTAAACATTCACACGGATGCTTTACCACACAAGTAGCTGTTGCTGATTTTTCTGTCAAAAATGACATCTCCCCTACAAACTGACCATCCTTTAATTGGGCAACATTTGTTCCATCTACTAATACATCTATTGTTCCATTGTATATCAATACTAAATCTGGCACAAGATGTGTTTGTCTTGTAACAAATTCACCAGGTTGAAATGTTTTCCAAATGGCAGCCTTACTAATTTTTAAATATTCTACGGGTGTTAAATCTTTAAATAGGGTTTCGTATAACTCATTGTTTTTATCGTCCATGTGGACAGGTCGTTTTTCATAGATAAGAACTGCTATGTGGTATACATTTACGAGTACAAAAACAATATTCCAATTTATTGCTAACCACATTGGTTCAAGAGGGATGTAAAAATTATATAATACGGAAAATAAACTTGCTAATATAGATAGGATTCTAAGGTATAAAATATCCTTTACTAAAAAAGAAAATGCTATTAGACCAAATGCCAAATGTCCTGCTATCGTTGCGATATTCATACATTAAAACACATCTTCGGCCAATACATCATCTATTGCCGACTTGATTTCCTTATTAGTCAAATCAAGTTCTCCATCCATATCAGCCTTCCATGTTTCTTTCTTTGAACCATCATAAAAAAGAGCCATTGATGGATAGTTTCTAAACCTTAACTTCTTAACAACCTTTGGTGCGTCTTCACTCTGAACTCTTAAAATTTCACAATCTTGATATCCACTAACACCCTTTATTAAACTTTCATCAAATTCAGCTTCTTGCCATTCTGCTGTAAATACCACAACAACAATTCCACCATTTATTTTGTCTTTAAAATTTTTATCGTTAACACCTTGACCAAATGTCATGGAGAAAAGTAATATCAATCCTAACAAATTTCGCATAATGTAACTCCTACTTGTCCTTTTTCTTTGCAACTTCTACTCTTAGATTTGCAACGAGTTTTTCTAAATCTTCAATAGCCTCTTCATACTCATCTATTATTTCATATACAGCATCCATATCTTCTTGTAATCCACCAACTTGTGATTTGTATTGTTCATAAGAACGAGGCCAGTTATGTCCATCAGGCTTGGATGGGTATTCATCACCAAATATAGATTCAATAGATGGTGGTTCAGGTAAATTTTTAGCCTCTTCTATTTCAGATAACAACATATAATAACCACCAACACCTGCCGCTATCACACTAATTAATGCAATAATGGTCTGAATAGACATTGTAAACTTTGTACCCATAACTTTATCTTCAGAAAGTTCTATAGGTTCTTCTACTTTTGGTTCCTCTACTACAGGCTGTGGTGTGGGTTTAACTACAACAGGTTCTTGTTCAACTACTGGCTGTGATATTGGTTCTTTATGAATCTCTTCGTGTTTCTCTTCGTGTTTTTTAGTATCAGAAGAATGATTCATCATAGCATCAGTAATGTCTTCAAATGAGCAAAAACCCATCTCCACAAGAATTTCACCAATAGTCCCTTTACGACCTTTGACTTGTTCTGCTAGGGCTTTACTTAGTTGTCGTTTTGTGATAACATCTGCATCACATAACAACTGACCTAATCTAACTCCATCACTCATTCATTATTCACCGTTGTAGAATGTTCCTTCTGGATCCATTCCTATTTCAATGTTCTCAAAAACCAATAATGCTATTTGTAATTCATCTCTGTATGGATTATAGAACTGACCATTGACCACACCTGAGATTTTATTATCTCTAACTTCTGTTATTTCTGCTTGACCAAAATTTGTATAATCAAAACTACCTATGATTTCTAAGTCTATTGTTTTATCCCTATAAACAGTATCTTCAACTCCGTAATTTAAGTACAAACCTGCATCTATTAAATTATCATTATCCTCACCATCTTTATCATACCATATAGTAGCATAATGTTCTAATTCAGGTAAAACCCTACCGACTTCCCTTTGAAAGTGAAATACAAGTAATTTCTTTATCTTACCATCCTCACCAACTTGTTTACTTCCAAAAGTTGTTATTGAACCATAGTAAGTAAACGGGTCTATTGGGTCACCATTTACCCACATCTGCATAGCGGGTTCTAATGTTTCCTCTACTCGTGTATCCTCACAACTAATAAATAAAACTAAAATAATCCAAACCAATGGATTAAGGTACTTTTCTTTTATGTCAAACCATTTTTTCATTTTAAAATCCCATAAATTGATAATTAACTCCTAACTTGATATCGTACGCTGGTCTCTCCCAATAATACAGATATCTTCCTTCAGCAAACACTCCAAGATTATCTTTGAGTTTTACTCCGAATATTGCTCCCATATCATAATCATTCCAATCTGCCCAATCGGGTTCAGAATATTCAAAATCATATGGTTCATATCCTTCTTCTAAATGTTTTTTATATAGTGAGGCGTTTTGATAAGAATGTTTAGTATGTCCATAGTGAACAGGTAACCAATTACCCCATGCATGTAACCACCAACTATCAGTATAATGGTAAAAATCCACACCTATTATCAAAGATGTTTCACTTTGATATCCTAAATCTTTTTTCTTTCCGTTTATATAAGTCTCTAACATCTGTGGAAAGTGGTATATGAAATATTCTCTATCTGTGTAAGCAAATATATTTCCATTGGCATCTCTCCATAACCAATCATGTCCCCAATACTCACCTCTACCATTCCAAAAAGGACCATCTCCTTCAACCTTTACCCATTCACCATTTACAAGTTCTAATAATTCATCATGAGTCCAAATTGGATTACCATTTTCGTCATATCCTTCTAACATGGATTCATCATACCACATATTATCATCAACACCAAAAGCATCTTCAGCAAATGCCCACCATGAACCACGATACCAAGTCGTATCCAATACCATAGCATCAAATCCATAAACTGGATGTTGTCTGTGTTTGAATCCAACAGAAAAATGTAGTTTATTTTGTAAAACTTCAGGTGTAAGATGTATCCTCAAATCTCCATGTATATAACTCAAGTCTTCTAATCCTAACTCCGTCCAACCAACTTTAGCCATAGCCCAATCACCGATGTATCTAACCCAATATTCTTGATTAAGATATTCGTTACCCCATTGTCTACCTTCTGTCCATTTGATTAAATATTCCCAACCCTTAACAGGTCCGAATGTAGCACTTTCATTATAGTTTGATTCTGTACCATCATACCAAGTTCCACCTTTACCAGCTGACTTAACACCTCGTTTTGGTTCGTACTGAAAACGACCTATCTTACGGAGTCCAAATGATGTTTGGAAATCAGGTTTTAAATCTCTTTCAGTTCTGTCCACCAATAAATCTCCAGTAGACAGACCACCAACGATAGCAAATCTATCATCTTGATATCTTGGTGCATTTAAACTAAAACTGGCATATGCTGTCGAATACTTTAAAAATTTTAGTATTTCATTTTCAGCCAACAAAGATGAGGTCATTAATAAACCTAATATAATCTTCTTTAACATCTGTTTTCTCCCATTAAGCGATAAATTACACTAATAAATATAAAACTAACCAATTAAACATCAAAACGAACTACAAAACTCATGGCTGTTTTATCATCATTTTTAATTGGTTTTGCTGTTCTACCAACCACTAATAATTCTCCTGAATCATTGTATAATCCTATTGTTGTAATGTAAGGTCTGAACTCACTATGTGTTACAAAGTTTTCGTAAAATTGTGTTCCTTCGTATGTTTGATTATATGAACCACTTCCAAGACCATCAAGTGGATTATCACTTGGTGGAAAAATTGAATCAGGATTTGTACCTTTTCCCAATTGAAAACTACCACTTCTTTCAAAAGTTGCACTTACATTACTTGTGGCATTATGTTGACCTGCCTGTGAGGTTACCATATATTCATGTTGATAAATTGTGTGTGTAGATTGATAATTTAAAGTATAACCATCACTATCCGTACCAGTAAATGCGTTTAGATATTTTGAACCAGTACTTGTCATTACTATTAGACCTTGTTTATAAAAAACATTTCCTAATACATAACTCGAACTAACATCACTTGTAGGTGTGTTGGTGAATGAACTTGACTTGAAAGCTGCATAACTCTGTGAATATGCAAAATCAAATAAATTACCATCTCCGTCATCACGAATATCAGTAGTTACATCACTTATGTTATCTAATACACGAACACTTTTCGGTTTAATTCCCTCACCCATCAATTGCTGTGGAACGGTGATTACTGATGCATTATCATGTAATTCTCTAAAACTAACATTTGTGTTTGAGTTACCATATGTTAAAAAGGGTTGAACTTGATTTGTGTGACTTTTAAATTTGGCACGATTACTAAATCTTTCATAGAATTTGTGATTTAGCATGTAATAAGTTGGAAGGTTATAAAATGTCCCACCACTATACCAAGTAGATTTTGGTAATGCCAAACTTCGAGACATCTGATTAAACGAACCAATACTTTGGGAAAGAGCGGAACCTGAATCAAAACCCCTAAAACTCCCACTACTTGCCTTAAGAGCGAATACTCCACTTCCACTATCAGTATTAGTGAAAGTGAATCGCTTGTGGGTTTTAAAGGGCTCTATAGAAACATCTTGTGGGTGGACATCTCTTAAAATCATTCCACTCCCCTATGTTTTAGAAGTCAAGTTTGACTTTGATTAATGCCTCACGAGAATAAGATTTCAATACAGGTTGACTCAACTTAGCAACTGCTAATAATTCATTACTATTATTAAACAAACCTACTGTTGTTATGTAGACTTTTGGGTCTTTAAAGAAAGTAGGTTGTGTGAAGTCACCAGTAGATGCTGTAAAGAAAGTTGGATTGTTAGAGAAATTAAATTCTTTATTTCCAGCTCTTACGAAATAATGTGTAGATGAGAGTTTTTCTTCTCGTCTAGCTTGAAAGTATGCTCCACCTTTAACACTACTAAAGAATGCTGGAACATTACCACCATCAGTATTTGAAGTTGTATTGACACTTATAGAAGCAGATGCGTCTACAATATCAGCGTTCAATAGTACAATCCCTAAATCAGGATAGAATAAACCATAACCACCACCTGGATTAGATGAAGCCGCTGTGTTTATTGATGTAGTACCACTTGTAATGGAACCAGTAACAACATTAAATACTCTACCACCTATTCCTGCTTCTGGATCAGTCGTGGAATTACTATCGTCTATTAATCTAATGTTTTCACCAACATTTTTTACACTACCACTAATACGAAGTTCCCAATTACCTGGATCCATCTTTTCTCTCATTCTTGCTCTTTTTAGTGATAGAACAAAAAAGTGTTTAGAGGTTACTGAACCAGCGTAAGTGAATCTATCTTTGTTGGGTGGTAATAATAGATTTACAAGTTGTGCGTGGATAGCTGCAGAAGCTCTATTACCAGTTGCTCCCCCAACAGTACCTAATGAACCACTTCCATCTAAGTGTCCATATCCAATACTGAATTGGACTTCAGCTTCTGTATCAGATGATGGGTCTGTCTTGTACACATCATAATAATACTTTCCAGCTGATGAACTGTTTGCTGATTGTGAAAAGAATGTAGTTAGTGTTCCAGTACCACCACTCCATATACCACTTGATATTGTGGCTTTGATATTTTTAACCACATCATTTTCTTGGTCAAATAATTTATATGCTCCTGCTAATGCCATTTTCTAACTCCTAACTATTAAGATGAGACTGGCGATGCTGGACTTCCAAGTACTGTTTTATTAACAGTAACTGTTATTGTCTGTGTCGCTCCAGTCTGATTACCCACCACGGTAATTTGTGTTTTCTTTTTATTTGGTGTGGTGAATGTTTGTGGTACTACTCTTGCAGTTAAACCAACTACACTTTGTGAGTTTGTTATTTCTTCACTACTCAAATTGACAGGTACTAATGGTGCTGTCTGTCCTGGTGCTGCTTGTCCAATCTGTAGTCTTGCTACAGCTGTGTCATGAATTAGGAATGTATATCCTAAATCAGCATCAGTTGAATTCAATGTACCTGGACTCAATAAATCACCATTACCACCACCTTGTTGAAATGTTAGTGATGGAACAGCGATATCTAAGATTGGTAAACGAGATGTTTCCTTTGGAAGTGAAATTAACTTGTACTTTAATGCTTGTGTTTCATCAGGTACAGGCTCTAACAAAGGCATATTCTCGATTACTGCTCCATAAAAATTTGTTCCATTGGGATGTGAGGTATCCCACAAACGATAGTCGACCTCATCGTCTGCTAGTGCGAATTTCGTAACTTGAAATTCATTATTACCACGAGCCAATAACTCACGACCTCTTTTCGTAAGTATCGCATCAACTGTGATTGTGGTATTATTTAAAAATCCCATAATTGTATCTCCTTTAGGACTGAGTAGTTTGGATTTATGTTATAATAAGATTAAAACTTCTTATCTATAAATATAATCAAACTAAATTTTTCATTATAATACATCAAGTTTAGATTCACCAGTTTCTTTTGTTACTAATGTAGTTGGTGAAGTTAGTACTACCGTGACAGGATCCAACTTGTCAAGGGTTGTTTTCTTAGTCTGCTGTGAACCTTGATATACTAATCTAAACATCTGATTGTCTTGATATAAACTTTGTTTGTCACTTCTTACAAATGAAGATGAATAAAAATTATCTAATGAAGCACTTGCCTGTGTGGTATAGAAAAATCTTCTTTCAAAATTATGTTCTGATATTCTTGAACCACTTATATTTGGCTGTAGTACTTCTCTAAATATATATTCAGGTCCTCCAATAGTAATGATAAAATCACCATACTTTTCTTTTCCACCACCCCATCCACTAAGTGATGATGAAAGTATATAAGTTGCAGGTGTTCTAAATATATCTTCTGATATTGAAGAAGTAAAAGTCAAATACTGACCGCCTGATGCAGATGGTGCTGTAGAAAGGGAACCAGTGTAAGTTAGATACTGACCACTCTGTGAAAACTGAGCCATTACATCAATGGATTGTGTCAAAGGTAGTATTGAACCAGTAACAACTCTACCGAATCCTGCATCTAAATTACCTCTTACATTGACCACATCAAAATCAGGTGGTGCACCGATTACTTCTTTTCGTCTTTCTAATAAGTTTGGTTCTATTAATAAACCTACATTAGCTCTTGCCTTTGCAGGAATCATTTTCCTTATTTGGTCAAATACACTTGTATCGTAAAATCTTATCAATCTCATATAATCCCAAAAATTATTTGGGGCGTTATATTTTTGCCAGTAAGTCGTTGCTACATCATCAAGTCTTCTATATCTTCTCTTATATTTGTCTCTTGGGTCTCCTATATATTGGTCATAATCTAAATCTGCAACACTCAATATAATATCTTCATTAATTGAATCAGTAGGACTAAAGTAAACTCCAAGTTTATTACTATCCAATGGTGCTAAATCATATGCACTTAGTTCAGACCTTTCATCTACGGCTAAATTACCAAGTAATTTACTATCTTCTATTCTTACTTTATTTTCTACACGAACATTAGGACCCAAGTTCGGAACTTTTGCCTTTTGTTGGTCTACTAACTTTCTAAAATGTGGACGATTACCACTTGAATATCCATTAGCAGTTCCCTCTGCTGTATAAGATTGGTCTGCACTTGTATCTCGGATACTTGTGGATGAATCAAGATTTTTATCATCATCGAAACTATATCTTAATACCAAATCGGTATATGATGCAGATGGATGGTTTCCATCGAAGGCCTTTGGTGCTTGAACATGATTATCAAACGAACCACTATTAAGTGCAGTATTCCAATAACGAAATTCCATAATACTACCACTAAGTTGATTACCAAAATCATTACTTGGTTTACCACCTATATAAGCAGTTTCGTTACCAACAAATGCTGAATTGTTACTTGTAGTAGCTGTACTACCACTTGAAAATGACTTGTAAATAATTCTTGATAGTCCTGAATCGTAACGACCAACATATAATGAGTATAATATATTTTGTGATGTGGTATCGGCTGTCAATTGTCCAGTCGAACTACCACTATGATGAAATCCACTATTTCCTACACTTGCACTCATTCTTGTTAACATTACATTATAAAATTCACCATCATATATTGGTAATGAATTTGAAGACAATGTAAAATCAGGATTAGCACCACCTTCTAAAAAGAATTGAACAGTTCCATAATTGTCAGCTGAACCATTATCAACTAATCGTAATGCTATATCAGTACCAGCTTGCCATAAGGTTTGATTACTACCACTAGCCGCCCTAAATCTCATCTCAATGGTATCAGGTTTTCTTCCACTATTGGTATCGTTTGCCCAAGTAGTTTCTATGTATTGACCAGCCTTAAACTCTGCGGCCTTTGTAAATTTTCTCGTAATTTGAAAAGATGGTTTATTCCTATTTGGATTGGGTCCTCCATACTCTCTCACTCTCAATATACTACTTGGTATTCCGTAACAATTTATTAAACCTTTGATTGACCTAATAGTACCACGAGTTTTTAAGAAGAAAGGCATGTTGTTTAAAATTCTTTTCCAAATTTCTCTCGATATATCTTTCTGAGGAGTTACTGACTGAACAGAATATTCTGAACTCGAACCAGTAACATCAGCACCAATTAAATAGTTTGGTAAACTCACGAGGTCTTGACCATCGTTTAGATAAAATCCAAAAGACCTTCCCACTTGAAAAATTAAGTCTCTTGATAATCCAACATCTAATCCATCCCTTCTATCATGTACCGCGGGAATTTGGTTTATATATGACCATATACCATCAAAATGTTCACCAGTCATATTAATAAATGTTGTAAAGGCATCATTTCTTTCATCATCTTTTATGTGGTTTGGTATATTTTCTAATAGTCTATCACGATTTTCTCTATCATAGTTAGAACTACTTATAATCTGACCACTATACCAATCTACAGCAACAGATTCAGTAACTGCATATAAAACATATGGACTAAGTGATGTACCATCTCCACTTTTCTTAGGCCATGCATTGTCGTGAAATTCACCAAGTGAACCACTCGAATAACTCGAAGATTCGAAATACATATATTTTTCAAAGGTAGTAAAATTATTTTTAATCTCACGGACATTATCTTGTAATGATTGAGTGAAAGTTGCAGTTTCTTGACCCAATACACCACTCAAAGAATCACTTTGACTTGTAAAAAGTTCTATCTTATCTAACTTATATTTAAAGTTAACTAATCTATCTTCAACAGAACTGAATTTTGCAAAGTTTTTAAATTGGGAATAATCTATACCATCCAATTCAATACTTTCATTGAAACTACCACTAATAACTTTATCCTCAATAATTTCTTGGATAGTTTTATTTGATGTTACTATTTCATTATAAGTTTTATAATTTGATTCATTTTGATTTAATGCACCATCGGAATGTAAACCAGCATCCCATTTAGGATTTCTTAAAACAACATCTTCTATTTCTTCATCTGTAAAATCTACTAACTCTACAGTTTCCAATACAGGAGATGACATCTGTTTACAAACATAAACTAAATCATCTTTTGTTATATTATCAGGTAAAGGTTCATATAGTTTGTAATTAATAGCATAAGGAAAATTAATGTATTTTTCTCTGTCTTCTTTTTGATTTATAATTAAAGAACTACCATTCTCTCCATGTTTCATGTATGTATATAAATCTTGTCTTACAGGAGTATCAACATACCAAGTATCAAATTTTGTTTGTAAATTAACTTGAGTAGGACCTATATGTTCAACCTCAGTTGCACCATCACTCCAAGTTTTATCTGTACTAATAGAATCTGCATTGTGTACATCAGTTATGGTTGCAACATAACTTTCATAAATAGGAACTTCTCGTTCTTGGTCTGTTGGTAAAAATTTTGTTTCTTGATTACCAAAATTTACCCATGTTCCTGGTGGGTCTTTCCATACATATAATTCACCATTTATTATTGCCTGTTGTCCTACAAAATCTGCAGGTTGTGGTAAATCATCTACACTATCAAGTTGTAGAGGCCCTACAGGATCTAAACCAGTATCAGGTGGACTTTCTTCTAACCTATTAAATTGTACTTGAAGACCATTTATAGCATCTCGTAACTCATCCTCAGGTAAATCACTTAATCTTGCTGCACTTGCTGGTGGTGGATTATTTAATTGTGAATTTAAATCATCGAGTTGACCTTGTAAATCGGCCATCTTTTCAGCCGAACTTGGTCTATTTTTTTGTAGGGTTATACCAAAGGGTGGGGTTCCTACTACTGCACTAAATAGAGCTCCTGCTGCTAGTTTTGATAAATCACCCAATAGTAAGTCTGCAAATAAATCTCCCAATCCATCAAACTTACCTAAACCTTCTGGCTTTTCTGTTTTCTTCCTACCTGAACCACCAGAACCTTCACCACTACCACCGCTTGGGTCGGTTCCACTTCCACAGGCACCCATTTTTGGTATTGTTGTTTGGTGATTACCACCCCAATATATAATTCGTTTATTCTTCATTACATATCCGATTGGACTTTGACATAAAAATTTCTATTACCATTTACAAATACTTGTTGGGCTTCATCGGCATCAGGTTGAGGGGAAAATGATGGTTGCGTAAAATCAGGATCATCAAAGAATCCAACAAAGATGTTGACTCCATCTGCACCCATTGGTTTAGCCTTAATATTTATGTTTTGAGAAGTGACAAAATTCTGTTGAAGAAATACCGCATCATTTGTGTTTTCGTATGCAGTCGACTGTGGATTACCAAATTTAACAAAACTACCTGCTGTTCGTTCACTCAAAGGTCCACTGGTTACAATAGGACTATTGAATAGTTTAATTGTGAATTCAGTACCATCACTATTGGAATCATCACCACTATCATCGTCTCCATCTGTTTCATCATCTGATGTTTCTTCTACTTCCTGCATTGGCCAAAAACCTAAAAATACTGGTTCTCCCATATCCTCAGTAGGTAATTGTTCTGTAGTGAAAGGCCCTTGAGTAAAACTTAAGTCGTTTAAATCAGGCCCTATTGGAAGGGAGTTTATCGTACTTCCTTCTAATTCAATATCAGTTGGTATGTATGAACCAGGTATTGATGCCCCCTCTACATTTACTTTTTGTTGAATATTTAAAGCATCTCTTAGTATTTGTAAATTTTCTCCATTTGTTATCCATCTTCGATATCCATTTTGAACAAACCACCTTGTGTTTGTGGTTGATTGGTCTCCACTCAAGTTTTTGATTGGCGTTCCACCATCACCTTCCCATTTTATAATTCTACCATCCAACTGACTTTCTCCAGCCTCTGTTGTAGTATCGGTTTCATCGGTTGATGTTGATTCTCCAAGTTCCACAAAATCTAATACCCTACCACTTGGTGTTCTTATTTCGGTAACCTCATCTTGAAAGTTAGGTGTCATCACATAAACAGTTGGAGCATATGAACCTTCCGTGTCGTAGTTATGTGATGCGGTTGAATCCTTTGATGCTTCTTTTATATGACCACATCCAAATTCCCAATAGAATTGTACCCCATTTGTATTTGGGTTGAATTCTTCTCCATCTTTAGTATACATTGTGAAGTTAACTTGTTTAGTATCAGGTACATTAACTGCCTGTATATATAATTCAGGTATCCCATCTTCTGCACTATATCCTGAATTTTCTTGTGTATCAGGTCTTGTTTCATATCCAACTACATATGCCTTTTTAATAGTTATGGTGGAACCAATCATAAAATCTTTAAAACCTTCATCTTCCACCTCTCGTCTGACATTAAACTCCAACCTTGAACTATCGGGTCCCGTCCAACTTATCTGACCACCACCATCTTGAGTTGGTAAATTTCTATTTGATGCATTCTGACCAAATAATTCCCAATGTAACTTTCCAAAATCAGCCTTTTTTGTAACATTATCTTCAAATTGTAATCTTGGTCTCCACCATTTAGCTAATCCACTATTGGCGTCTCTTTTTATAGTATTCCATGCGTTTTTTAAATCAGTATAGGAATTTACATATTCCGTCCAAGCAGTTTCAGGTATGTACCTTTTTGGTTCTATTAATCCTCTAAATTCTTTTACATAATTTGAATTGTTTATTAACTGAGGAACTATTCTAACTTCTGTTCGTGATGGTGATATTTCATCTATTTTAAACTTCCATTCTTTAATATCAAGTGGTTGTGCATCTTGACCATTAGCAGGTGGGTTCTCACCTACGAATGCATTACCTTCACTATCGGTGTGAAATTGTCCCATTGGTACACCTGTTAAGGCGGGATTACCACTATGAATTATATTTGGTTGACCACTTACAGTTTTTGTCAATACTATATCATCACCACCAGCTACTTTTCTAACAAAATGATAACGAACCTGAAATTCACCACGATTGTAATCTCTATCTCTTAAATCTTGACCGATATTAAGAATTATTGTATCATCTTCGAAAGTAGTATGAATAGAATTAAATTTTTCTAAAAAATTTCCATCAGTATCCAATAGGTGAACTTCGACATAATCATCTGTTGATTGACCAAATGGTGGATTCAAATATCCACTAGCACCCAATACTTCTTTAGATTCTTTTTTTAATTCTCTATAGTCGTTATCGTTTAGTGGTGTGTTTATTCTCATAATTCTTCAAATTCTCGATTAAGTATATCATTCCATACTGGGTCGGTAGAATAGACAGTTGTTTTTTTAGAAATTTTAATTAGTTGGTCTTCTTCTTCTAAGTTTTTCCCTTCCTCAAATGGGTCTTCAACTGCTATAAAAACACCAGCATCATTTCTTAAAGGCGGTGTTGCTTCGTTGATAATTATTTGGTCGTTTTCAGTAACCACTACACCACCACTTAACTTCCGTCTCTGTTCTAATTCATTAAGATATGTTTGTCTATCTTGTTCTTTTAACTTTTGATAGAATTCACTTTTCAGTAGTTCTTCTTTTGTTAAAGGCATCAGTTCATCTCCAAACCAAAAAATTCATAATTCTTTTTAATATATTCATTCCATTCTGATGGGACTTCACTTTCTTCAAAGATTGCTTCTACTGGACATTCAGGTTCACAGGCTCCACAATCAATACATTCTTCGGGATTTATGTAAAGTGAATCTCCTTCTTTGGGAACAAACCCATCCACTTTTGCTTCTTCACCACTTCCCTCAACATCGTAAGGACCGTGGATACAATCTACTGGACATACATCCACACAAGCTGTATCACAAGTTCCAACACAAGGTTCAGCTATAATATATGGCATTTTAACTCCTTTATTTTACTACTTTGAATGATGGTAGGTAATTGAAATACTGTATTGTCTCATCTGCAGTACCACTACCACTTATAATTTTATAATCTACACGATAAAATCTATCAGCTAACAATGGTTTTAGATGTAGATTAAAATAATTACCAGTAGAATCACAACTAACTTTTGAACCACTACCATATGGTATGATAATATCATCTGTAAAAACATCAACCACTTGATAAAATGTACTACCACTCGGTAACATTTTTGCAGTGTTGTAACCAGTTGAATATCCAGCTGTAGCTGAAAAAGTTTTTTCAGGATACAATGGTCTACCATTGACTCGGAACTTTACTTTTGAATCTTCTTTGTATTGGTCTCTTAAACTTCTTGGATATAATTTAACATCTTCAAGTTCCGTTGAAGTCAAATATTCTAATGAACCAGTAACCCATTTAGAATCATCCCAAACTACTTCTAATTTAGGTTGGTAAACCGTATGGGTTTCTCTACTAAAAAATGAAAAGTTACCAAGTGCTTTAGATGTACCCTCATCAAGTGTGGTATCAAGATTACCTATACTTCCACTTCTTTTAACCATAAAACCATCATTCTCTATGTTTCCATGTAACCACTGCCAAACAATGTTAGAAACATCCATACGAACATCGGCTGCTTGGTTAGAGAAAGATTGTGAAGCTTCGTATTGATTGTACCAAGTACCACCCGAACCAGTCATAGAACCTGTCCACATGGTTTTCACATCATTGTTATCACGGAAATTATAACTGGCACCATCTGAAATTATTGGGAAACTATCTTCCCTACCAAATCCATTGTCCCAAGATTGACTTACTGGATATGCATATAAATTTTGATTAACATTTAAACCATTAGAATTTGCATCATATAAATTTAAATAAAATTTTGTGTACGAACTTGAAGGTATTAATCCACTTGATACAGAAGATGAAATATAAGTTGTATCAAATTTTATCAACACTCGACTTATACCTTGTACAACACCAGCTGCACTTACATCCTTTACTACTTCTATTATCTCATCTATACCTGTGTTCTGACTTCCACTACGAGAATATAGTGTTGTGTCTTTTTCAGCGTATTCAAAATAATGCATCTATGGTCTCCTACAATTTATTCCCAATTGAATCACCAATTGACCGTGCCTCCACATCAATATTTGGGTATTTCAATTCGAATATACTTGGGTCAAGTGATGGATAAACTATACCATCTTTGGTTGCGTAATTTATATCGTAAATATTACCTGAGTAACCATCTGCAGTACTGAACTTGTTAGTAATCAACACTGGTACATTTTTAGGATTATCAACCGTAGGTGGAACTATCGCACCTACACCTTCAACGATAGATAATTCATATGCCAACTCTTGTAAGACAATTGGTTGGTTAACTTGCCACCTATCTATTTGGAAAAAATCTTTCACCTTTTGTATAACTTGTAATGATACTTGATCCTTATTGAATCCAGTACGACATATAAAATTTACTTTTAATCCAATATTAATAATATATGCATCTTTTATATTGACCGCGTCCGTCATTAATCTATATTGTGAAAGATATGTTTTTAAATTTTCTTTTACTGCTAAATTTAAAGTAGTTAATTTTTTACCAGCTGTATATCCAAGAGTGTATAAATTAAGTGCGTTTGGATTAGGTAATCTATTAGAAGAACCAGCATCTTGTGACTTAAGTTGGTCAAGGTTTCTTTCATCCATAAAAAGATTAGACTTGACTTCTTTTTGCATTGTTGGTATATTCAATTGTTCATCTTGAACAATGTATGCCTTTGCTATAGCTCCAAATTTAGGTGGTAACGCATATACCCTTGTTATGTAATCCTCACGAGTCACACTCCTACCTTGAGCTTGAAAATAAGCTAAAGCATTTTCTTTTAGTTCTTCTGTTGTTTCTGCACCTTTACCACCATTAGCTGGAAATGGATTTGTTACTGCTACAGAATCTTTAACTGTTGCAACCAATCCAGCATTTAAACTTGTTTCATCTAATGTTAATGATATTTCTGATAAATTAGAAATACTATCTTGGGTAGCGTTGTCACCCAATCCACCACCATGAGAATATTTGATTGTAAGTATTGTGTTTGATGGTGATTGACCATATGCTTCTGTTTTCAAAAAATTAGTTGGGTCGAAGTATGTATCTAAATATGTTGGACTACCAGGTAGTGTTGAACCTACATTACTTGGATTTGGTACTATTTCTTCATCAAACGAATCACTTACACCTGCTCCAAATCTTAATTCAGTTCTACCATCAGCCCTTATAAAAGTTTTAAATCGTCTTGGAGTTTTTAGAAGTTTTAAAAGGTATGGTGCCTCATCACTATATTGTGATAGTTCAGGATCATTAGCTGCAGTATTTTGTACAGAATCAAATATCGTGTCTTGTGCTAAAAATGGAACCTCTTTCCAAGTATTACCATCACTATCTGTACAAGATATTATTTCTAATACATTCTCACTTCCTAATATAATCCTTTGATATTTTTTAGCACTTCCAAAACTAAATTGTTCTTCGGTAATCGTTCCACTTACAACACCTACCGTTTTCTTTAGTAGATAAAAAGTTGGGGCTGTTCCTGATGTTTCATAAATACTTACCGTAGTTGGGTCAAAAGAACTTGAGTAAGAAAAGTTGACATTTTCTCTTATCCTAAATGTAGTCGTACCAGTAGAAGCCAATGTTCCTTCATTAACTTGTAGTGCATAATTGTAATTAGGTCTCACATTAACACCCGTACCAACTGCTGGTACTATTTGAAATATATCAAGGTTGGTAAATGATGGAGACGACAACTTAGGTTTGTATCCAAATGATTGTGCCATTTCAAATAAAGTTTTTGTGTCTTCTGCATAAGCTAATAATTGTTCTTTGAATTGTGAATCTACATAGTATGACAAAACATCACCAACATAGGATGCCATTTCAATAAACATCATACCAGGTGATGCTTCATTAAAATCATTATATGTGTTTGGATAGTATTGTTTTGCAAACTCGATTAAATCAGAACGAAATCCTGAAAAATCTTTGTTTAAATATCTTACTTCTTTTTGTGCTGGCATCTATGTTCTCCTATTCACCTACAAGAAAATTCAGAGTTATCACTTCGTGTACTGTTGGTTGTATTGCTAAAGCAAATTCAATAAGTATGTTTAATTGGTGTGGTTCGGCTTCATCCCTTTCCACACTTATATTATTTATAGTAACATGAGGTAACCAAAAGGCTATCGACTCTTCTATTTCAGACCTAACAGATTCTAACAAATCATCACTCATCGGTTCGAATAAAACTTGTAATAATCCACATCCAAACTCAGGCTGTCCAACCCTCTCACCTTTATTTGTCAAGAGTAAATTTCTAATATTACTACCTGTCTGTGTGAGTGTTGTGGATGTACCAGGAAAAAAACCTGAACCATTTATGTGATCCATTGGTAAAGATATACCAATTTTCACATCAGGGTTTAAGTCTTTTTCTAATACTGACAACTAATTTCTCCTATGGTCTAAAATGACCATCCTTTTTCTTATTAATAGCTTTCATCAAACCACTGTAATCTCTTGTTAGTGCGTTTACAACATCTTCACCTACTTGTTCAGAACTTACACCTTGTGCCTTCAATGATTCTACTGCTCCAACTTGTCTTCTTTTTTCCTTACCTTGTTCGGTATTTTTCATCATTGGATTTCCACCCATCAATTCGTGTACTCTATCTGATGTATAAGTTCCACCACCCATTGTTGGATATTCACCTTTATCACCTTGTGGTACACCACCAACAGTTTCATTTAAGATTTTATTAAGAGCTGGATTTTTTGTATATTCCTTAAACTCTTTTTTCTTAGGTTTTGGTTGTTGGTACTCTTGTTCTGCTAATTGAGTTAAAGAGGATGAGACTTCATCTTTTTCTGTGGAATGATTTGCTAATGCTTTCTTTCCTTCATTAATAAATATCTCATTTACCTGTTTCTTAACTTCTTTACGAACTAATGTTTCCAATATCTTTATTAGTTCTGTTTTCTTCATTATAGACTCCTATTCTATATTATTGTACTACTGATTATACCTGGTATAATAGCTGGTGGTTTAATAACCGCTCCTGTAAAAACTGTAGCTATAAAAGATGCAGTAATTATAGTTGCCATACTATCACATACATCTTCTATACTTCCACCACCCATTCCAACTGCTACTGCTGGTGCTAATATTGGTGGAACACTCATTAGACTTGTTCCTACTGCTGAATGAGCTGGTGTACCAAAATTTATCATTAAAGCTGCTGCGGCTACAATACCTGTTGTAATCTGTGTCATCGTTGGGTCTTCCGCAGTAAAACTACTCAATATTGCCGCCTTCAATGGTCCTTTAGCTCCTCCAACACCACTTACCTTTAACTTAAAACCTAACGATGTTGGGTCAGGTACAGGTGCCAGTACTGCAGGTGCAAGTGCTGGACTACCAACTGGTATTATTTCTGCATCTTTCATAAAATCTATTATGGCAGTTGCCATTCCATCGGCCGAATCTGATTTACTTGATTCACCATCTTGTGCTAGTTTACTATAATTATCAATTAATCCTTGTTTAAGTTTTTTTTTATCCAGTCCCACTAAATATCCACTTTTGTTAATATGTTACATATTCTTGCCCGTATGGTTTCCACTCCAGTCTCCCATGCAGTAATTAAAGCTTGATTTGCTGGGCCACTACTAATAGGTCCACTTGGGCCGGCTCCTGTGGCTATCCCATTTAAATCTAAAATCGTACCACCCAATTCGATAAAACTATTACAAATACTATCTAATAAATTAGCCAATTCTTCACCGAATACTAAATGTTGTTCTTTAACATCATCACGACCTTTTATGTATATAACAGCTTCATCATTACTACCACCTATTTTAAAGTAACTTCCATTATCAGTATACAATCCAGCACAATCATCAAGGTGAACATTTGCACCCTTACAACTTTCTAAATGTGCCTTATCATCAAGTGTTAAAAAAGATGGACATTCACTTGACAAATATATTACATCAGGTCCTCCTTCTTTACCACCCTCTCCTAAATCTAATCTTGAATTACCAGGCGTTATCAAACTAATACCACCTGGTCTCATATCCATTGATGTAGCACCACCTGTATTAATATTCATTCCATCATCAGCATCAACTGTAAATGCCTTCTTTGTTGAGAATCCAATACCATCGTGACTAAATCCAAGTATCTTTCCTCTCTTTGTATTGAATGTGATTCTATCTGAATTAATTGTAATTTGTTTCCCACCAACATTTGGTTGGTCATCCTCATGAAAAGATGACATATAGGAATGGTCATCAGCATTAGTTTCCTCTATATCAAGATTTACCTTTTGGTCTGTAGTCATCCATATAGAACTACCATCTGAATTTATGTTTTCTTCTGCAGGTTTGAAGTTTGTATCTTCAAGTTCTTGTCTTAAATTTTGTTCATCGAATAACTGAGCATCTGTTAGTTGCCCAACTCTCATCAATATGTTTGGAGAGTCTTGAGTAGATGTATCGTCTCCGTGTGCACCTTCAACTATTGCACTTCCAAATCTTATTGTATTACCAAATCTACCCTCAAGGGTCACATCACCTTCTCTTGGTATTAATCTCCGTACTTTTTCATCATTACCAAAGTCTTTGTTTGCCTCAAAAAAGTCATATATGAAATCATCATCAATCATTTTTTGGTCTCTAAAACCACTTGTACCTGGTATTATATTTGCATTAACACTACCTAACATTGATACAACAGGTAAATAATAATGATTGTTTAAATATTTTACAATAACCACATGCTCATTTCTTAATGGCATCTTTGTCATGTTCATATCAAGAGGTTGGTATATTTTTAATTTTGCAACAATCTTATCTTTTTCAGATTGGTGTGGCCTCGCCTTGATACAACCTAATAAACCCCAAATCTTTTCACCTTTGTCATTTTCAGGTAATTTTTCTTCAGAATCAAAAACTTCTAAGACTTCTGCTATTTCAAGTTCGTAGTATTCCCAACCTTTAGGGTTTTGTGTATTTGACTTTACTATCTGTCTAACGCGACCTTGTGTTGGCACTCCACTACCATCTTTATCATATGTAGTTTTTTTAGGGCCCGAATCAGAATATTCCGAGCTTGGTGTCCAATGACCCATTTAGTTTCCTTTGACTTTTTCTACTTCGTCTGTTATTTCATCTGTTTTACTTTGTAAATCAACTACTACATCATCAATACTTTTCAGTAATTGTTCTTTTTCATTATCCGATAATCCAAACTCTGCCTCTGCTCCACCCTTATTTTCGTTGGCTATTATTCTCTGAACAATACCAGCAAGTTTAACGAGTTGTTCATCATTTTTCACATTTATTTCTAAATACTCTTTAATCATTGGGATTAGTTGAACGGCCATATCCCCATCTTTGATGAATCCTGTAACTTCCTTTACCAATACCTCGAGCTGGTGTTTATTATGTTTGGAATTATTGTATATATCTTCAAAAAGTGATGATAGTGATTTACCTTTAAACAGTTCATATTCAGTTGACATATCTAATCCTATGTTGTTTATTGGTACAATAACTCATAAATAAATAGTAAAAACTCCCAAAGTTGATTCATATATATAGCTTAATGAAAGTTTTTGGGTTAGAATATTTATATATACTCGGGCATTCCGTCTGAGTACAGAACTGAGGAAGTTAAATATCCCTTTTCTGTTTAGTGATAAGAAACAAACAACGGGAGAAAACAACAATGAAGGAAATCATAACACTCGTAAAGGGTTGGGTTGATGACTTAGCTCATCTACTTATGTCCTTTGTTGCCATAGGTGCTATATCCGAAGTAATCTTCGGTACTGGTGTCTTTGGCGTTAATGTTATTGGTAACCTAACACTAATCATAAATAAATTCGGCGAATCCGGTTTCGCTGGGTTAGTCGCTTTATTGGTGTTAGTGGGTTTATTCCGTAAATAGCTATTATCGGTGCACAGAAAAGGGGGAATCTATTTCCCCCTTTTTTTTGCCTTAAATTATGTATATTATGAGTTTATAAGGATATTTATTAACGATTGATGTGTTTATCAATCATAACGCGTTATTAATGGAGAGTATTATGAAATCAATACTTACAGGTATACTTTCTTTATTTATCTTTTTTGGTGCTGTTCCTACAGCTAATGCTTCAGATATGAACATGGCAGGAATGGAAGAAGTCAAGAAGAAGAAAAAGAAAGGTAAGAAGATAGGTGGTAAGAAAGGGAAGAAATCTAAGAAAGGTTTTTTCTCCAAAATCTTCGGAAGTAAATAATCTTAAAACAAAAAGGGGAATGAAAATTCCCCTTTTTTATTGCTTAGAATTCAAAAAAATCCTTGTAGTCATCGGCGTAAATTTTACCAACAAAATATAATACTACAAAGGTAATCCCTAATCCTATATATAAACCAATCATAATAACCCCTTATTTTAGTTGTAATTTCTGTACCCAAACAGGTACATTCTTTTCCATGTAATGTTGTATGACAAATGCTTCTACTATATGAGTAAAAAACCAAAAGAATGTTAATAGTGGAACAAATATCTGATAATCCATATCTAACTTACTTACACCCAACCAAGTTAAAAATATCATACCAATTGATTTGGTTAAAAATCCCATTCCACTAAATCCCAAACTCATTATACTTCCTCGTTGCATCACAATATAAATTCCTATACATAGATGCATGAGATTTAGAAACACTGGTGCTAAAACACCTAAAACAATATATTCAATCATCAGTACTCCGTTATTTAAAGACTATCGGTAAAGTATACTTTACTGTGACAGGTCTACCATTTTGAATTGCTGGATGATAAGAACTACTTCGTACTTTATCTAACACTACTTCATTAAGGTCAAGATTAAAAGTATCTCTGATAACAGGATTCTCTACTTCTCCCTTTTCATTTATAAAAAAATCCACAACTATTTTACCTTGTGGATTAATTTCTCGAATCTCTTGTCTAATGTCGTAGTATGTAAGTACGAATGGTACTTTGGGTTGAGGTAATTGACTCTCACCATTTGGTAAGTCTTGGGCTGTCAATAAGCCCATTAGCATTAGGTATGCTAGTGCTCTCATCGGTTTTCTCCTTTATTTAGTGATAAGACTATGTTTCCGGTTTCGTAAAAAGTTTCCACTTTTCAAAACATAATTATCTTATATATTTAGAAAAAACACTTTTATTTACTTATTTTGTGTTAGTTTTTTGTTAGATTGTTAAACTTTTTTCATTTTTATTTCTAATTGAGTAATTAGATTATTTATCTTCTCAAGTTTAGGATGATTAGGATTTTTTTCAATTAGTTTATCTTTTGTAATCATCAACTTACCATATGCCTTTTGTAAATCTATAAGAGCAATTCCTTTCATAGTTCTTCTATAATATAAATAACTTAATGCTTCATCTTCTGCTTCAGCACCACGAACACCAGCAACTGCGGTTATCTGTTCTACTTCTCCATATATAGTATCTTCTATATCTGTTATCTCAACCCAAACCGTATTATCCCACATAGCATCTAAATCTAAATTATCTATTTCTGCTAATGCTTCTTGTGTATCTATACTATCTTGTTTGGCTTGTTCTATTTGTCTGATTCTATCTCTTTCAGCAAATTCCCTATCTAAATTTACTGTACGGATTGAATCACATTCGGATATCCATCCACCATAACCTTTCCAAGCAGGTGAACCTTTATAATCTCTGTATTCTGTATCATCACAATCTATTCCATATGCAACATCTCTTTTAAATTCAGATGTTCTCGTGATGCCTTGGTCTGCAAAGACTTGTTCGTCTATTTGTGAATACATAACACTTACTAACAATAATGGTAAGTATTTCATTTTTCTCTCTGTTGTTCAATTCTTTTTTTCTTTTTGTATTTCTTCATTGTTTGTCGCTCGTCCAATTCCCATATCAAACAAACACATAAACATATTACACCTATAGCTGTCCAACTCATAATACTTGTATCTCAGTTCCTATACCTCTCTTATCATATTTTGTCCCAACTACTATTGTATAGAAACCTGGTTCTATGTTAGATGACCATTCCGTTCTATACAATTTCCATGTATATGTTTCGATTCTTTTTCTTCCATCTCTATGTGGACTTAAAGAGATAGGAGTTTGATGTACATTCTTTCCATTTTCATCAAACATAAATAACTTGGTTTCTTTTCTTTTTACTTCGTATCTGACTTTGACACAAGGGCCACCCTTTCTATCATAGTCCAACCAAGCTACAATTGGATGTTCATCGAAATCTACTAATGATGGGGTTACTACTTTGGGTTTAGAATCCTTTTCAGGTGCGAATATCACATATGCGAAACATATAAAGATTCCACCATACAAAAGTAATTCTTTTATTTGATTACTCATATTATTGTGCTATATATCTAATTGGTTCCTCAGATAATTCAAATGATGTAGAATCATATGTGTAATAATAAATCTCATCGTCACGCCTATGATGAAAGATAGCAGGTTCTTCTGCATCAATCAAACTAAACTGCCATTCGTTATCCTCATCAGGTACACCCAATGTTAAATTTATCTTGATATTACGAGTTCTACCCATGACTGTAAGTGGATTATAAGGCCATGATTCATTTCCAGTTTCAATTAGTTTATCACTAGCGTAAGATTCACACCCTGCCCATATTGTATCTACAGTCGTCTTTTCGGCTGATACTGCCGCTGAGTTTAGAACAGATGTCATCTTAGGGACAGCCACTGCTGATAATATTCCTAAGATGACCATGACCATTACTAATTCTACTAAAGAAAAACCTTCATTCATTTTCTCTTTCAGTATTTTTTTTATCATTTTATTGTCCTTCCAAATCTGGTCTATACACAACTTGATTTGGTTGATATGGTGGATTGGAATACCCAATCACACCCGTTGATGAATTATAAGTCCAAACTGCTAGACTATCTTCTTTCCTACGATGAACTATTGAATTTTTGTAGTCGTTACTTGCTTCACCAGTAAAAATCCAATCACTATCGTCCATCTCTACCATCAATGTGGTATTTGATTTGTCGTAGGATTGTGGTACTTTGTTAAGTGCATCAAAGGGATTGTTAGGCCACTTTTGGACACCAGTATCGATAAACTCTTCTTGACTATAAGTATCTAAAGCAGCGACCAAATTAATTAAAACTCCTTGTTCGGAAGCTGCTTCGGATTGTCGGACAATGTTAGTAAATCTTGGTATCGAAACTGCGGCTAAAATTCCAATGATTACCATTACCATAATCAGTTCGACTAAGGTAAAACCATTTTTTTTAGTTACCACTACTTAGACTTTCTCTGTTTCCTAAGAATCCAGTTGTGTCTGCATCTGTTCCTGTGTTTACTCCTGCGTCGTATTCCCACTTCCATCTTGAGTTGTCTGAGCGTTGGTGGGTAATGTAAGCTGGGTCACCATCTACAAATGTCCATTCATTATCTGTGTCGGCGTTTGTACCATCATCAGTATAAGTCTGTGGTTTGTCTTTAAGTGCGTCAAAAGGGTTATCTGGCCATATAGCTCTTCCACTATCTATGAGTTTATGAACTCCATAGTTTTCGAGTGCTACACCAATATTACTGACGACAGCATCTTCGGAAGCTTCTTCAGCTTTTGTAATGGTCTCCAAGTATCTTGGGATAGCGACAGCTGATAATATACCTAATATTATCATTACCATGATTAATTCAATCAAGGTAAATCCGTCTTGGTTATTTAGTTTCTTCATTTTCTTGTCCTTTCAGGTTTGTTATTAAGAATTAAGGTACTAAAGTTTTATGTAGTTTAGATGGGTTCTCAGTATCTATCACAACAAGAACAGGTGCTTGTGCTGATGTACCACTACCACTTCCTGGTATGATTAGGTAAGCGTATGAACCATCCTGAAATGGTGAGGTTAAACCATTGTTACCAAAGTCTGATTTGAAATCAAGAGCACCAATTTCAGAGTTACCATCGTAACCAACTGATGTTTCAAGACTCATCCAATCATTTTGTAATGCGTCATCATCATCGGAAGATGGTGAGAACACATATACGAATTCACTAAGGTCATCTGTATAAGATTCTTTTTGGTCAAGGATAGTTTCTACATATGCTTCAAGTGTTTCGTCTGTAGATGCACCTTCGGATAAATCGACTCCACCTACTGCGACATCATACTTCTCTTGTCCTGGAAATCTTCCTTTACCTTCTTCAGATAGTGTTTGGTTATAAAAGTTGTTTGCTACAGTTAAGATTTTATCAATGTTTGCCATTGTCTTTTTCTCTTTAGCACCTGCACCAACTGCACCAAATTTTGGAGCGGCTGTTGTTGCTAATGTAGCCATCATTGCAGTAGTAACAGCGAATTCAGCTAGTGAATTACCATTAGTACTTTTTAGTTGTCTCATAAAAGATTTTACGAGTTTTTTTATTGTTTCGAACATTTCAGTTCTCCTTGTTTTGTATTTTCTAATAGATTCGAATAACCTATTCCTACCTATATGGTACAATAACTGTACCAAAGTACCCTAATTTTTAAAGTTTTTTTTATGTTACAATATTGTTGTACTTAGAAGTGGGCAATAAAAAACCACTTGAATAAGTGGTTTTTTATGTAGTGTATTATTTTGTTACCCTATGTAACATTTTGTAATACCATTATGTTACAAGAATGAACCCGTACTTTGAGTATCAATCATACCATTATTTAGATATTCAGTAGAAAGATTCTGATGATATTTTTTCATCGTGTTAACAATTCGAGTAATGTGTTGTGTTTTGGAACCACTCATCTCACGAATCATAATGTATAGGGCTTTCTTATTGAAGTTTTCAATATGTTCAGACCTTCTGAATATTTCCAATACAGAATCAGCAACCAATATATCTTTCTTTCTCGTAAAAACATTAGTGATATTGTTTTCCCAATACTCAATAAATTGATTTACATACTCTCTGACACTTTCATTTTCTTCAGCCGTATTCATCTCGTCTTTATTTTTCTTATTCCAATCTAACACATCCAAACCATCATGTGATTTATAATGAGCGTAATTCTTATTATTGTGAAGAATTAAATAGTTTTTAGCAACAATACTAAAGTATGAGAAAGCCTTTCCCTTACCTTCTTTGAATTTATGCATATTCAATACCAAAAATGATATTACTTCTTGTTTAACTTGTTCACTTGAAACATCAAAGTAATAAAACTTAAATGTATGAATAATATTCTCACACAACTTATCAAAGGCCCTTCTTATATGGTCGTTGTAAATTCTTTCCTTCATATAAGCCCGTTCCTCTTTATTGTAACGGATTATGGCATCTTCAGTTACTTGTGTAAAGTAATATCTTGGTGAACCTTTTTTAGCTTTTCTTGGCATTTGTATCCTCTTCTATGTATTGGTTTAATTCTTCAATTGTTTCTTTAATGGATGTAAATATACTACCGATTTCGTCATCTGCTTCAAAATGACCAGTAGAATCTATTGTTTGGATTTCCTCATAAGTACTAGCTACTCTGTCACTAAAGTCTTCGACCCAAGTTTCCAATAACTCTACCTTACTAAGTAAATTCCATATAACATAACTCTCGGTAATAAAAATTACAACCAACAAACCTAAAATAATTTCTAATATCATTATTCTTCCTCGACTACTTCGATTGACATTAGCTCATCACTACCTGGTCGTTCATTTTCCAAATCCCAATCTAAATCCCAAACCCAATCAGGATAATCACCATCTTCAGCTTCTTGAAACTCTTTTAATTGTTCTTCGGTAACTTCTGCTCTGTACCAAACTTCATTTTCTTGTACTTCATATTTTTCTAATATTGGCATTTAACTTTCTCCGAAAAGTTCATCAAACAAATCTTGATGTTTAGACTTCTTTTCTTCTTTTTTAGGTGCAGGTTTATCAGTACCCACACTTATGTTCTTGATTTTATCTAAACGAGCTTCCATCTCTTCTTTCTCATCTTCGTCACCTCGTTTCCATTCGTCATACTCGGCTTGTGTTGCCATATGGTCAGCCCAATGTATGATGTATGGCATATGATTTTTTAAGGAACGACTTGCATCAAACACTTTCATATAGTATGTGTTTGCTTCGTCATATAACCCATCAGATACCTTGATAGCAAGAGTTTCTTTCATATTAACCTTAATACCAAAGTGTTGTAATATAAACAACGCTCTGTCGGTTACCCTCATATTATCTATATCTGTATTGTGTGTAAAAACCTCACCAAGAGTCTTTCTTCTCCAATCATTATCTTGAGGAATATAATACTCTGAGTTTAAATCTCCAACCTTACCCAAGTCATGGTGCATGGCAGAAAAGATTAATTCTTCATCCGTCCAATCTTTATAACCACCAACCTTTTCATAGGTCTTGGATACTTCTAATGCTGTTTCAACCACATGAAGAACATGATTAACATAACCACCAGCGTAACAATAATGGTATTCTTCTTTACCACTTGCTGGAGCTACAACCATTCTATCTTCAAAGTATTTATACATCTCCAAGAGTTTTTCCTTTCGGTCACCCTCAAATGTATCTTCTACGAGTTGTAACAGCTTTTCCCAATTACCAAGTAATTGTTCTTCTGTTAATTGTTTCATTTATAACCTTTTTAATTTCTTCTTATCTATAGTCATCTTGTGTTGATAACAACCTTCCGTTTGAACTACGGTATATTTTTTACCACCATCATGAACTTCTGTACATTGATATGCTGGTTCGAACTTTCCAATCTGAACATTAGTAGGATACACCCAATCACCAACTTCAATTGGTTTATCTGAATATTTGTATGCCTTTTTTCTGCCTCTTTTAGCCATCTTTGACTCCTTATTTATGATTTATTATTTTGTATTAACTGTAAATTGTCTGTCCAATTCATCTTGTAGATGTGGACATTTTCATATTTGTATGGTTCTACATGCTTGGATTCTAAAATATCCACAACATTAACCCATTTAGGATTCATAGTATCTCTTACTTGATACACTCCATCCTTAGTTTCAGTTCCCTTTATTAAAATGAAATCACCATAGTCAAATGGGCCACCCCATCTTTTTAAAAGATTTCTCGACAGAGCTACAAACTTATATTCGGAAGCTAAATGTATCCTAATCCTTGTTCCATCTGCAGTTATGTCTGGTGTTTTATCGGTCTGTGGATATACAGGTTGGTACATTGTGACATCAACCTCGATACCAGACTTATAAAACTCGTGAAGTTCTTCATGTAGTTTTTGATTCATTACCATTAATGAATCACTTGATTGTTTATACATACTTGAATGTTTGGTCATCATACTTGTTGAGATGTACCCATTCATAAAAGTTACAAACACCATCCCCGCGATAGCTGTAGTTGTACTTATAGTTTTGTTTAACATATTATTATACCTCGTTTTGATATTAGAAATTACTAAAAAAAGCAATCAAAGTCAAGCTATTTTTTATAAAATATAAAAATAGGCTCATACTTTAAATAAGTCCCATTAACCTTTACCGAGTTTTTGACATTAGATTGGTCAACTCCGACCATTGAAGTCATCAACATTTTGAGTTTACCTTGATATTCTCCACCGAGGTTTTCGATTATATCGATACTATCTTGTTCAAGATGGTGGTATTTATCTTTACCGATTTTGATATCGGCGATGTTCCATAATAAATATCTATCATTCCTTAAACTTTGATATGCATTAGTTAATGTAGGTTTAAGGAAGTTGTCTCTCCAATCATCATACTTAGGATATGCCTTAAATGATTGTTCTTCATCTTCACTATATTGTTCTCTATCAAAGTAAGGTGGTGATGTAAACACCATATCTAACTTACCTTTGTATTGTTGAAAATCAGGATGGTTTCCAATGTGTTCACTACCTTCTTGAAAATAGTGAAATGTATTTTTTTCTTCTTCCCAAAAATTATTACTTTCTAAAACCTCATTGTTAAAGAAATTAGCAACATATTCATACCTTGATATACCTACCTCATCAATAAAATTATCTGTGTTTGGGTCTGTTCCAATATAATGTATTCTTTTTAATGAAGACATAGCACCTAATATTCTACCACCCCAACCACTTGATGGGTCGTAGATATTTAATTGTTTGGGTTCGAGTTCATTGATATTAATATGGTCTGTAAATCTTTCATACAAATATCTGGCTGTCAATGGTGGAAAGTTTACAGCAGGTTGTCCTAATCCTAATCTAAAAGCTTGTATACCAGCTGGGAATAACTTCAACTTAATTTGTTTGGGCCCCCTTAAAACATTCCTAACCAAGAATTTATATGTATCACCATCTAATTCTTTTGGTAGATTGGTTTTATGTTTATCATCTAACTTCTCTACTTCCTCAACTGATAAAGTCTTATACATACTTTCGACAGCGTTATGTTTGTGTTGTACGATAAAGAAGTTCTCTGGCATTTCCTCACCATCTAAGACACACTTTGACCAATTATACATTGAATCTCTTTTTAATATTCTCAGTATAACCTTTTCAAACTTATGTTTATACTCATCAGTAAACCAATCATAGATACTACCATTCTGAACACGAGTCTTTAACATTGTTGGAAAGAATTGATTAACACTACTAGCATGTTTATTATAATTCTTAATTACATTTTTATTACCATCATCATCGTGGATTAAAAATTTATTGTGAACATCATACTCTCTAAGTTTTTTAAAGTTCTTTTTTATAACTTTGGTATTGGAACCGATAGTTGGTGGAATACCCTTATCATCCCATTCAGATATAATAAAACTTCTAAGTTTTTCAATCCATTCAGAAGTTTCTTTTTCGTTCATATATAGTAATTCCTCAAAGTTGATGTTCACATCACTTTCAAGCAAATTACTTCTTTCATAATAGTATTTTTTCATATATAGAATTTACAACTTTTTATAACCATTTACAAGTGTTTTCTTGCTGTTTTGTGGAGGTGTGGGGATTCGAACCCCAGTCCTGTCTATTATCAATATTAAGTCATTCACAGTTTAGTTAGGTTACTACCCTCTGAGAAGTTACCTACAAACCACCAACTATTTTCCGAGATAGTTCCGTACACATTTTATACTCGATGTGGCCGTGAGTTGATGTCTAACTTATTTTATGACCGAGTGTTAGACAACTCAGTAACTTATGCAGCGTATGCGTAAGTTGGTTGGGAATCACCAATTGGTAATTCAACCGAGTAGTCATACTCAGCCAAATGCCAATCTATCACCAACCCGTCTAGCGATTCATCGCCAATTAGGTTTCGTTGGGTTTTATTTAAGAGTTTACCCAAACTCTACTGCACTTAAATATCAACCAATACCAGTCGATTTCCAAGTTCACCCCCATATTAAATATCATTGTTCTTCATCAAAATATTCCGAGAAATCATCTCCCTCTCCCTCGTATCGTAAGGTTTCGATAAGTTCACGAACTAAATCCCAATCTTTACTTTCAAGGGCCTGTCTTAAAGCCTCGATTATTTTTTCTACTGACATATGTGTATCTCCTAATACTTAATGTATAAGTATTATGCCATATAGTTTTTCTTTATAGAATCAAGCACTTGATTCCACTCTATTGGCTCATCTTTAACCTGTTGTGATTTAATATTTTCCATCGTTTCCTTAAAGTCAAACTTTGTATTTCTTATATAAAATATCATTAACCACAACCCAAAGGATTGAATTAATGTAATGTTTGGTAATCCAAATATAGTTGGTATCAACCAATTCCACATTAAATAAAATGGAACACTTGCCACTAATACTATACAAAATAATGTAAGTAATATAAAAACTAAAGCAAGTACATAAGATAATATACTTTTTAAAATGTTACCCAACTATAACCTCTTTCTTTGGTTTATCTCTGACATAACCATCGTCTTCAAAATGTTTTTCTAAGACTTGTAGGTTTTCTTCAGCCTCTGATAACTTAGATGTCCACTCGTTTATCTCAATTAATATCTTTGAGTGTTCCCCTATACCTACTGATTTTTGAAAATACAACTCCAATGTTGCTATTGCTTCATCTCTTTGTGCTGTCCAATGTGATACAGCTGCTTTATAAAAATGACTCATTTTAAACTCCTTAATTTAACAAGTGTGGTCTAGCCTCTATTTGACCTGCACTTGTAACTTCTACAAACTCTACTTTACTATGAAACTCAGAAAGATTGTTAGCACCAACATAACTGAAACTGCTAGAAATTCCATCTTTAATATCTGATAATATTCTATAGACTTTCCCCTTATACGGTATAACTTTATGATTCCCTTCAACATTCTTATCATTTCCTTTTGAGTCCCTTGAGGCGGAACCCCTATACTTTTTAAATAATTTTTCGTTAGGCCATTGTCCTTGTTTTTCTATTTGACCTGGACTCTCTTTGGTGCCCGAAAGTAACGAACCAACCATGATGGAGTCAGCCCCACAACCAAGTCCTTTAGCCACATCACCCACATTCCGAATACCACCATCAGCAATGACAGGAATATCCCAATCGTCAGCAACGGAACAAACATCAATAAGAGCAGTAACCTGAGGTAATCCAACACCAGTCCTGATTCTTGTTTCACATAGTGAGCCGTTACCGATTCCCACTCTGATGCCGTCAACACCTTTTTCACAGAGAAACTCTGCTCCATCTCTTGTCGCAATGTTTCCTGCGACAACTTCGATATTTGATATCCTGCTTTTGATTTTCTCAATTGCTTCTCCTACATTCTTATGATGTCCGTGTGCTACATCAATAAGTAGTACATTACAACCGTTTAAAACTAATTCTTTAGCCCTCTCTAAGTAGTCTCCCTTGACTCCAATAGCTGCACATAAGGGTCTTTTACTCCAATACTCTTCATCTTTCTTAGCCTCATCTGCAAACCATAGTAATTCTTCTAAATCTTCAAAATCAGATTTTGTTGGTGGATGGTTCCAAGACATTACACCTCTGTACCAATCTTCATATACTCTATGGTGGTCGGTTCTATCTTCATCCTTGTCGCCTATGTTATACCAACTATCCCATTGTCTCCAAACTCTTTTCATTTGTTCGGTTTGTTTTTCAATACTTTGAAATCTATGTATAACACCAACACCGCCTTGGTCTAACATTTCAGAAGCCATCTTGTATTCTGTAACCGTATCCATAGGAGACGCCACTATTGGTACACTCATTGTTGTGTTTTTTGTAAACCTTGTAGAGAGGTCTATATCTTCACGAGATAAAACTTCTGAGTATTTTGGGACGATGTTTACATCATCATATGTTAAATATTTTTTCAACTATGCCATTCCTAATTCACTATTTTGGGTGAGTTTTTCAAAATATAAATCTTCTGCTAGGTCTACCAATTCACTAAATTGGTCACCTGTTAATAATTCTTTTTGACCTTGTAGACTTTGAACATTAAAATGTTCCATTATAAAATCCACAATGATACTATCGATGGGTGATTTTGATTTAGTTTCTATCTCTTTTACTCCTATTGTCATTAGAGGTTTTTTCATTCTTTTCTCCCTTTTTACCGAAAATCTTTTCCCAATTATCGGCATACTTTTTGAGGTTTGTTATTCTATTCTTGTCACCCTTGCCGGCGTTAGAATGTTTTGGTTGTGTTTTTTTACTCATATTTTTAGAACCATAAAATATACATATAACCTAAACCCATGAGAATAATTATTATTAATTTGAAATACTCCCACATCTCATCACTTCTTGTAAAAGTTACTTTATTATTTTTTTTATCCATAAAGCTCAAATGAAACCACCCACATGGCTATCATATATCCTAATCCTATTCCAATGAATATACCAATTACAATATATTGTATTTTTTCATCATCTGGTATATTTCTAATCATACATTCCACTTCTTATCATCTTGATATTCTTTTTTCTTGGTTATACCATCATACAACCATTTAATATACCATCTTACTCTTGCACCAAGTTCCATATCATTAGGGTATTTATCAACCATATCTCTTATTATTTGTCTTACACTTTTCATAAGCAACACCTTTTATATTTTTTACCACTACCACAATAACAAGGTTCATTACGACCAATCGATTTTTTTGTTACTATTGGTTTTGGTTTATTCTCTCTATCATGAATAGTATTACCCATTAGGTGGTCAATTTCGTGTTGGACACATATAGCTTCTAACAATCTTTGTTCTTGGTCTTGCTTCTTACCGTCTTCTTCCCAAGTTCCTTTAACTTCTTTACCAGTTTCTACTCCACTAAAATACCATTCACTTTCTTCTTGTTCTGTTTTAATAATTATGTTCTTGTATCTTTTTGTGTGTAAACCTCGTTTTGGATAACTTAAACAGCCTTCGTAGT
>Ga0315330_10000098_pt1 | contig 42800 bp, 47 predicted proteins | sample M140m34915metaG_FD_203453 | JGI IMG/M metagenome (GOLD analysis project Ga0315330, IMG submission 203453) | Ammonia-oxidizing marine archaeal communities from Monterey Bay, California, United States - M1 40m 34915 | ecosystem: Environmental > Aquatic > Marine > Intertidal zone | place: USA...
TATGAATGATTGTTTAAAAAGTAATGATGCTCAAGATAATATACTTAACCAAAGAATAGAAGCTCAAAAGAAATATAAAATTAAGTCCACGCCAACAATTATAGTGAATGAAAAAGAATACACTGGCAAAGTAAATTACGAAAAATTTAAAAAAATTATTGAAAAAAATTTATAAATGAAATTTAAAAAGCTAGATATTACAGGATTTAAATCATTCTCAGATAAAGCAACTTTTTTAATTGAAGATGGTTTAACTGGTATTGTTGGGCCTAATGGGTGTGGAAAATCTAACATTGTTGAGTCTTTAAGATGGTGTATGGGAGAAAACTCTGCAAAAAGTATGAGGGGCTCTGGAATGGAAGATGTAATTTTTTCAGGCACTTCTAACAGACCTTCTAAGAATATTTCTGAGGTAACTTTATTATTAGACAATCAAAGTAAAGAGGGCCCAGCACAGTTTAAAGATTTTGAAGAAGTATCTGTAAGAAGAAAAATTGAAAAGGATAAAGGTTCAAAATATTACATAAATGATAAAGAAGTAAGAGCGCGTGATGTTCAAACGTTTTTTGCAGATTTATCAACTGGTGCGCATTCGCCTTCTTTGATAAGTCAGGGAAAAATTGGTCAACTTGTTACTGCTAAACCGATTGAACGTAAATCTATTTTAGAAGAAGCTGCAGGAATTTCTGGTATTCACGCTAGAAGACAAGAGGCGGAAACAAGATTAAATGCAGCTGAAAATAATTTAAAACGTGCTGATGAGCTCAAAAGACAACAACAAAAACAATTAGACAATTTAAAAAAACAAGCAGAAGAAGCAACGAGATACAAAGAAATTTCAAAAGAAATAAAAAAAGCTGAAGCGGGTTTATATTATTTAAAGTTAAGAGAAATCGAGCAGGACAAAAAACAAATTCTAGAGAAACTCGGCGAATTAGAAGATGATATAAGTGCAGTTAACATCGACTTTAATCATAACAATTCTTTATTAGATGAAGAAAATAAAAAACTTGCTCCTCTTAGAGATAAAAAAATGGAGAGCGCTGCTAGCTTACAAAAGCTTAATTTGGACATGACTAATCTCGAAGAAGAAGAGACTAGAGTAAAGTCGCTTCAAGAAAAATTAGATAAATCTATCAAAACAATTGAGTCAGATCTAGAGCGAGAAAAGAGCATTTCTTTAGATGCTGATTTAAATGAAAAAAGAATTTCAAAAGAAAAAGAGGAACTTTTAAATACTGAAAATAGCCTGTTGCAGGTAGAGGCTAATTCATCGAGAGAGCTAAGAGAGTCAAAAGGACAGCTTAATAATCTTCAAAACCAACTTGAGGCTGTACTTGATCAAATAGAAAAAGATATAGATGAAGATAAAAAATTATCTAAAGAAAGATTTCAAGATTTAAGACAATTAGTCAAAAGCATTACATCATCACAAGAAGATTATGCAGAAAAGTTTGGGAAGGATAAATCTATTCAAAGTGACTCCATTAAAAGAAAGGAAAGAATTAAGAATATAGATGTAGAGTTAGAAAATTGGAGAAATCTAAAATCAAATTCGGAAAAAATGATATCTGAATTAACTGATAGAAAAAATAAGTTACTTGGCGAAATTAACGAAAATAAAAAAAATCCAGAAAGAATAGCAACCTCAAAAGGACAAAATCTTCAAAACCTGGAAAATACTAAAAGAAGAAATGAAGAAATAGAAAATGAATTATTAGAAGCAGAAAAAAAATATAATTCGATTAATCAAAATATAAAAGAAATTCAGTCCAAACTTTCTGATTTAAAAGAAAATAAAGCAAGAAATGAAGCAACAATTGAAGGAATAGAAAATAGAAAGAGAGACTTATTATACTCAGTTAAAAGTGAACTTAACATTGATAATGAAAATTCTATCCTGTCTCAATCCGATTTGAATAATGTTTCTCCAGAAAGTCTTCCTTCCTTAGAGGACCAAACCCAAAAAACTGAAAAAATAAAAAAACAAAGGGAGTCTCTTGGTTCAGTTAATTTAAGAGCAGATGAAGAGACTAAAAAATATGAGACCGAAATAAAAAAAATGGAAGATGACAGAGCCGACCTATATTCTGCAATAGTAAAATTAAAATCTAGTATAGAAGAATTAAACCAAAAAGGAAGAGAAAGACTTTTAGAGGCTTTTACAAAAGTTAATAGAAAATTCAATGAAGTTTATACAAAATTATTTAATGGAGGGTCAGCTAAGATTGAGCTTGTGGACTCTGATGATCCTTTAGAGGCTGGTTTAGAAATGTTTGTTTCTCCCCCTGGTAAAAGATTACAATCAATTACTTTATTGTCTGGTGGTGAACAGGCTTTAACTGCCTTGTCATTAGTTTTTGCTGTTTTTTTGGTTAACCCTTCACCAATTTGTGTATTAGATGAGGTGGATGCACCTTTAGATGACGCCAATGTAACAAGATTTTGTGCACTACTTGATGAATTAACAAAAATAACAAAAACTAGATTTATTATTATCACTCACCATGCTCTTACAATGTCTAGAATGCATAGACTATTCGGAGTAACGATGGCTGAACAAGGTGTGAGCCAGCTTGTGTCTGTTGATTTACAAAAAGCCGAAGAATTAGTTGCGTAGACTGAATGAAAATTCCTGAAGACTTTAAAACTCGCCTAAAAATTGCAAAATTAAAAATAAAAAAACAAGATCAATTAGATAGCGAAAAAAGAGGCTTATTTTTGGGCGGTGCTTTTAAATTAGGCACAGAGTTGGTGTCTGCTGTAGCAGTTGGGACAATAATTGGGTTTATTTTAGATAGTTGGTTTGATACTAAACCATGGTTAATAATAATTTTCTTTTTTTTGGGTGCAGCTGCAGGCATTTTAAATGTAATTAGAGCTGCAAACAAAATGCAAAAAGAAAATAACAAATGAAATAAGGTTTTATGGCAGGTAATCCAATGCAACAATTCAGCGTCCACAAAATTGGACCTGAAATAAATATCGGCGGTGTTGATTTATCATTTACTAATGCCAGCCTTTTCATGGTTATAAGCGCTGCAATAATTTTACTTTTTTTATTCGTGGGAACTAAAGAGAAAAAAATTGTTCCAGGAAAAGTTCAACTAATTGCTGAAATGTTTTACACCTTTGTAGCAAAAATGATTAGCGATACTGCTGGATCAAAAGCAAAACCTTACTTTCCTTTTATCTTTAGTTTGTTTATGTTCGTTTTATTTTGTAACATGGTGGGAATGTTGCCCTACTCATTTACAGTAACAAGTCATATCATTGTTACTTTAATAATGGCTTTATTTATTTTTATTGCTGTAACAATAATTGGATTTGCTAAACATGGATTTAAATATTTAAGTATATTTGTTCCAAGCGGAGTACCAGCAGTGCTTTTACCTTTAATAACTGTAATTGAGATTATTTCATATTTAAGTAGGCCTGTAAGTTTATCTGTTAGGTTGTTTGCAAATATGATGGCCGGTCACACAATGTTAAAAGTTTTTGGAGGATTTGTAATAAGTTTAGGATTATTAGGTGGATGGTTACCACTTGGTTTTTCAGTAGCATTAACAGGCTTGGAAATACTTGTAGCTTTTCTGCAAGCTTATGTTTTTGCAATATTAACCTGCATCTATTTAAATGATGCATTAAATTTACACCATTAAATAAAGGAGGAAAAATGGAGTTAGAAGCGGCAAAAATGATTGGAGCAGGTCTTGCTGCAATCGCATTAGCAGGAGCTGGTGTTGGTATCGGAATTATTTTCGGTAACTACTTATCAGGTGCTATGAGAAATCCGTCTGCAGCACAAAAACAATTTCCTAATTTGCTTTTAGGATTTGCCTTAGCTGAAGCAACAGGATTATTTGGGCTAGTAGTAGCTTTAATTATTTTATTTGCGTTTTAAATAAAATATGAAGCGATACCTTAATGTTTTTATAGTATTTTTTGCTATACAAGGAAATTTGTATGCAGCTGAGGCTGGGATGCCTCAGCTGGATCCAAAATATTGGGCGTCGCAAGCCTTTTGGTTGATATTAGTTTTTACAGTTTTGTATTTTTCAATTTCAAGATTTTATCTTCCAAAAATTAAAAATAATTTAGATGATAGAGAAAATAGAATTAAGGATGATATTGAAGATGCTAATAAATCTCAAGAGCTATCTGAGAGTAAATTAAAAGAGTATGAAAAAATTTTAGAAGATGCCAAAAAAGAAGTTATAAAAATACAATTAGAATCAAAAGCTAAGTTAGATAAAGAAATTCACGAGAAAAAAGAAAAAATTGAAAAAGAGATTGAGAAAGAATTAATTCAAGCTCAAAAAGAGATTGCTGAACTTAAGAAAAATTCTATTTCTGACATACATAATATTTCAAAAGAGATTGCTGCAAATATTATTGAGAATATATCTGGAGATAAATTAAATGAAAGTAGCATCAAGGCTGCTGTGGAAGAAATTTCTAAAAAAAATGTAGGTAAGTATTTATGACAATAGATGCAACTTTTTGGGTAATGGTATCTTTTTTTCTATTTATAGGATTGCTTATCTATTTTCAGATGCCTCAAAAAATCAAAAATACTCTAGAAGAAAATATCTCAAGCATTAAAAATCAAATTGATGAAGCTAATAAACTTAAGGAAGATTCAAAAAATATTTTAATTGGACACGAAAAAAAAATAAGTAATTCAAAAGCTGAAGTTAGATCTATGATTTCTAAAGCAGCTGAAGAAGCTGAAAAAAATATGATAAAGACTAATGAAAATTTTCATAACCTAATGGAAAATAGAAAGCGAAATGCAGAAGAAAGAATTAAACAATTAAAAAATCAAGCTCTCAAAGATATTAAAAATACTTCAGTTATAATAGCTATCGAAACAGTAGAGAAATTACTAAAAAATTCTCTAGATAGAAGCAAATTAGACAAAATTTACATATCTAGTATTGAAGAAACAAAATTAGCACTTAAGAAAAAATCCAGTTAGAATAGGCCATATTCATAATGGCAAAAAAAATAATAGTTATAGGCTCTGGTTTTGGGGGATTAGCTGCAGCATTAAGATTAAGAGCTAAAGGCTACAAGGTTACTTTGGTTGAAAAACATCCCGATCTAGGGGGTCGAGCAAGAGTTTTCAAAAAAGGAGAATTTATTTATGATGGTGGGCCAACAGTAATTACGGCACCTTATCTTTTTGAAGAACTATTTAAATTATTTAATAAAAATATCTCTGATTATGTAAAGATTGTTCCTTTAAATTTATGGTATCGTTTTGTATTCAATAACGGTGAGACATTTGATTACAATGGCGATGTTAAATCAATGGAAGAACAAGTTAAAAAGTTTTGTCCTGAAGATTACGCAGGATACCTTAAGCTAGTAGATTTTACTGAAAAAATTTTTGATAAGGGTTTTACTGATTTATCAGATAAACCATTTAACAATTTAACTTTTATGATGAAGCAAATTCCTTCATTGCTAAAATTAAAAAGCTACAAATCTGTCTATAGCCTTGTTTCAAATTACATCTCAAATGAAAAGTTAAGAAGAGTATTTAGTATGCATCCATTGCTAGTAGGCGGAAATCCTTTTAGTACAACTTCTATATATACTTTGATACTTTTTTTAGAAAAAAAATGGGGAATACACTACTCTATGGGTGGAACAGGCAGTGTAGTAAAAGCCCTTGAAAAGCTAATGATTGAAGAAAATATTAAAATTATAAAAGATGCCGAGGTTACTGAGATATTGACAGAAAATAAAAAAGTTAAAGGTATAAAAGTAAATAATTCAAAAATAATTAATTCGGATTATGTAATTTGTAATTCAGATCCACCAAATGTTTATAATGCTTTGATAAAATCAAAAGAAAATTATGACTTTTTGTTTAAACAAAAAATGAAAAGGATGGATTACTCTATGGGATTATTTGTTTATTATTTTGGATCAAAAAAGAAATACGAAAATGTTGCCCATCATACTATTTTTTTTGGAGATTCATACAAGGAACATTTAAATAGAATATTTGAAAAAAAGGAATTGTCAGAAGATATAAGTTATTACCTTCATAGGCCTTCTGCAACTGACCCTAATATGTCTCCAAATGGCCAAGATGCATTTTACGTTCTAGTTCCTGTTCCAAATAATTTATCGAAAATTGACTGGGTTAAAGAGGGTGAAAAATTTAAAAATCTTGTTTTAGATAAAATGGACCAAACGGTCTTACCTGGTATAAAAGAAAATGTCTTGAGCGATTTTTATTTAACACCCGATTACTTTGAAATTGATTTGGCTACTCAATATGGCTCAGGTTTTTCGATACAACCTAAATTTTCTCAATCAGCATATTTTAGATTTCATAATCAGTCTGAAATTTTTAAAAATTTATATTTTGTTGGGGCTGGAACACATCCTGGAGCTGGAATGCCTGGTGTCCTATCTTCCGCTAAAGTTTTGGATAAACTTTTTCAATGAATAAAAACTTATTACAAATTCATGCAAAATCATTTTATTGGGCAAGTTTTTTTCTTTCAAAAAAAATCTTTTATAAATGTTCAGTGCTTTATAATTTTTGTAGAACTTTGGATGATATTGTAGATAGTGAAAAACAATTAGAATTAAAAAAAAAGGAATTCTTAAATTTCAAAAATGATTTTTTAAATAAAAACCTTAATAATCAAATCATAAAAGAAATGTGGGATTTAATAAATTCTCAAAATATCTCTAAAATTGTTATTCTTGATTTATTTGATGGAGTTGAAACTGATCTAAAAAAAAGTTTAATAATTAATTCTAAAAAAGATCTTTTAGTTTATTCCTATAGAGTAGCTGGTACTGTTGGTTTAATGATGTCTAAAATCTTACATGTAAAAAATGATGAGGCTTTACTTGGTGCTATAGATCTTGGAATAGCAATGCAGTTAACCAATATCGCTAGAGACGTAGTAGAGGATAAAAAACGCAATAGAGAATACATTAGTCACAATTTTTCTTCTATAAAGCAAACTATCATAGAGGCAGAGAGTTTTTATAATATCTCTTTTAAAGCAATTAAAAGCATCCCAGTTAAATCTAGATTCTCTGTCATTGTTGCTAGGAGAGTTTATAGAAAGATTGGACATTATATTATTAAGAAAGAAAATATCGAAAATTATAACAAATCAGGAAAGATATTCGTGCCGATTTATGGAAAAATTATTGAGTCTTTTTTATCAATAATTGATTTTTTTAAATTATTGTTTCCTCAAAATAAAAAATACAATAATGAAAAACATGAGCTATTAGGCAAAGAAATAAATTTAAATGAAAGAATTTGACTACGTAATAATTGGTGGTGGCTGTGCAGGTTTATCTCTAGCGTATGAACTAGAAATAAATAATAAGTTAAAAGATAAAAGTTTAGCCATTATTGAAAACAGAGGAAAATATGAACGTGACAAAACCTGGTCATTTTGGAAAGTTTTTGATCACAACTTTCAGGATTGCGTAATTAAAAGTTGGAATAATTTCACAATAAATACACTAGATGCTTCTCGTGAAATGAAGAGTAAAAAATTTCCATATCAAAGCATTGATAGTGGTAAATTTTACAACAAAGTTAATGCAAAATTAAAATTTAATAAAAATATTAAATTTTTTAAAACTTTAGATGAAATTAACTCTTCCAATTCAGTTATTTTCAACAGCGTAAATGAATCGTCGCCTGATAAATCAAAATTATGGCAACATTTTCAAGGAATAGAAATTGAAACAAAAAAAAATATTTTTGATGAAGAAATATTTAATTTAATGGATTTTAATTGTGATCAAAAAGATGCAGTTCATTTTTTTTATACTCTACCCTTTTCAAAGAATAAAGCTCTAGTGGAAACTACGTGGCTTTCAAACTTGGAAAGTGATTCCTATAAAGATTATGATATTCAATTGGAAAACTACATCAAAAATAATTTAAGGATTAAAGAGTATAAAATTAATTACACTGAAAAAGGCGCTATACCTTTATATTATCCTAATTTAAATAATAATTTTATAAATATAGGCACAGTTGGAGAAATGACTAGACTAAGTACTGGTTACACATTTTTAAATATTCAGGAACATAGTAAATATATCAGAGAAAATTTAGACAATATTAGCAATAAAAAAAAATTTAAATTAAATAATAAATATATTTTTTTAGATAAGATATTCTTAAAAGTAGTTAAAAATAATCCAGAGAAAATGCCAAGTATTTTCCTTAATTTATTTAAGGTTAAAGCAGATGCATTTATTAGATTTATGTCAAACAAAAGTAATTTCGTTGATGACTTGTCTATTATATTAAAAATGCCAAAATTTATTTTTCTGAAAGCTTTATTTTAAGATGAATAACTTTTCCTTAAATAAATATCATACTTATATCTTTTTTGCTCTGAGTATCATTTTTGCTTTTTTTAATTTTAACTTAGACTTAGAATATATTTCTGTATTTTGTTTTTTTCTTATTTCAACTGTTGGTGTTTCTCATGGGGCACTAGATCATGAAAAAGGTAAAAAAGTTATAAAATTATTTAGGTTAAAGAAAATTGAATTATTTTATTTTTCTTATGTATCTTTATCGCTGTTAATAATTTTTTTATGGGGCATAGCTCCAATAATTACTTTAATTATTTTTTTAATAGTAGCATCTTATCATTTTGGAAAAGAGGACTCTGTTTTTGGAAAAATAAAATACAACTTTTTCTCAAATGTTTTATTTTTTTTTAAAGGTTCGATTATAGTTTTAGCGCCACTATATTTTTCACAAGAAGAGACATTTGAAATATTTAAAATTTTAAATGTGAATATTAAAACTATTAATCCAGATTTATTACTAGCTTTAATATTATTAAGTTTATTTAGTAATTTTTTATTAAAAAAAAATTCACTTATTCACTCTTTAGATACTTTGTCAATTATAATTATAAATTGGGCTTTTAGTCCTCTAGTTGCCTTTACAATTTATTTTTGTTTTTTACACTCAATCAGACATTCTTTTTCTTTAATATATGAAATTAATAAAAATAATTTTAAAAAGGGAAGCGGTTTGTTTATTAAAAAAGCTTTGCCGTTGACAGTATTAACAGGCTTGTTGTTTTTAATAAGTTTATACGTGCTTAATAATTACTTTTTACTAAATTCTGCTATTTTAAAAGTTATATTTATTGGTTTGGCCTCACTTACATTTCCGCATATATTGCTTGAACATCTTATAGAAAAAAATGAAAAAAAATCTTAAAATTTATTTAGCATCTCCAAGGGGTTTTTGTGCTGGCGTTAAAAGAGCAATAGATATTGTTGAAAAATCCTTAGAAAAATACGGAAAACCTGTCTATGTAAGACATGAAATAGTTCACAATAAGCAAGTAGTTGAAAGGCTTAAAAAAAAAGGTGCTATTTTTGTTGAAGAATTATCTGATATCAAAGACAACTCAAGACCAGTCATTTTTTCTGCTCATGGGGTGCCTAAAAGTGTTCCGGAAGAAGCTAATTTGAAAAAATTGTCTTTTGTTGATGCTACATGCCCTTTGGTTTCTAAAGTGCATAGGGAGTCTGAACAACTTTATAAGAAAGGTTATGATATAATTTTAATTGGCCACGATAATCATCCTGAGGTTATAGGAACGATGGGGCAGCTTCCTAAAGATACAATTAAATTAGTTGAAACTATTAAAGATGTTGAGACGCTTAATCTTAAAGAGTTTTCAAAACCTGTTGCGTATATTACTCAAACAACTCTTTCAGTTGATGATACCGCTGAAATTATAGAAAAGTTAAAAGAAAGATTTCCAGAAATTAAGCAGCCGATTAAAGAAGATATTTGTTATGCAACTACTAATAGGCAAATGGCAGTAAAAAAGATTGCTCCTATGTGTGATATGTTTTTTGTAATTGGGAGTAGAAATTCCTCAAACTCAGTAAGATTAGTTGAGGTGGCAAAAAAAGCAGGTTGCAAAAAATCAATTTTAATGCATTCAGAGGAAAAATTGCCAATCGAAGAATTAATTAATTCTGAGATAATTGGAATTTCATCAGGAGCTTCTGCTCCAGATACTCTTGTTCAAAGTTTAATAAATAATCTAAAAAAAGAAAGAGATGTATCATTAGAGGAAGTCGTAGTAGCAGAAGAAAAAGTTATTTTTAAATTACCTAAAGAATTAAATTAATGGCTGTTTATACAAAACTTAGTGAAGAAAACCTTAAAGATATTCTATCTAATTATAATTTAGGAAAACTTGATAGCTTCAAAGGCATTGAAGAAGGTATTGAAAATACAAATTACTTTTTGTCAGTTGACAAAAAAAAATACATTCTCACAGTTTACGAAAAAAGAGTTAAAACAAAAGATTTACCTTTTTTTTCAGAATTAATGACTACTTTAGATAAATCGAATTTTAAATGTCCTGTTCCTATTACAAATAATAATAAAAAGGTAATTACAGAGTTTAATAATAAAAAGTTAATGATCGTGACTTTCATAGAGGGAAAAGCCAAAAGTAATTTATCACCGGATAATTGTAAATCTGTTGGTATAGAAGTCGCAAAAATGCATGAGATAACAAAAAATTTTAATATAAAAAGACAAAACGATCTCTCTATTAACTCATGGAGAAATCTGTTTGATGCAGTAAAAGGTCAATGCTCTGAAATTCATAGTGATCTTCCTAGTTTGATTGAAGAAAATCTTAGTGATGTAGAGGCAAATTGGCCTAAAAACTTACCCCAAGGTATTATTCATGCTGATCTGTTTCATGACAATATTTTTTTTGAAAAAGAAAAATTTAGTGGAATTATAGATTTTTATTTTTCATGTAATGATTTTTTTGCTTTTGAAATAGCAATTTGTTTTAACGCTCTTTGTTTTGATGGTGCAAAAGAAAATTTAAGTTTTAATGTAACAAAAGCCAAAAATTTTATGGATGGGTATAATTCAATTAGAGAGATTACAGATATTGAAAAAAATAGCTTAAAAACTTTATCTCAAGGAGCAGCCTTAAGATTTTTGCTCACAAGAGTTTTTGATGCTCTAAATACTGTTGAAGGTGCAATGGTAAAAGTAAAAGATCCTATTGAATATTTAAAAAGACTAGAATTTCATAAAAATGCAAAAAGTTTTGAGGATTATTTTTTTTAATGAAATATAAGATTTATACAGATGGCGCCTGCTCCGGAAACCCAGGTCCTGGTGGTTGGGGTGCAGTAATATTCGATCATAATGATAAACAAAAAAATATTTCAGGAAGCGAGAAAAATACAACAAATAATCGTATGGAATTACTTGCTGCTATCATGTCATTAAAAAAAATAAAATCTAATTCTAAGGTAGTTATTTTTACCGACTCTACTTACGTTAAAAATGGAATAACTGAGTGGATGAAAAACTGGAAAAAAAATGGGTGGAAAAACTCGAATAAAAGACCGGTTAAAAATAAAGACCTATGGTTAAAATTAGATAAATTATGTGAAGCTAATAGTGTTTCTTGGGAATGGGTTAAGGGTCACTCTACCAATGAATTTAATAATTTGGCTGATGAATTAGCTACTAAAGCTATTAAATAGCTTCAATAAAATTTTCTGCTGCAGATATTTCACACTGTGCAGTGTCTTCTTCAACCTTAATTATTTTGACAGCATTATCTTCTACCATCATAGTGTATCGTTCAGATCTAATACCTAATCCTCGCTCTGTTCGATCAATTTCTGCTCCAAGAGCTTTAGTAAATTCACAGTATGGATCTGCAGCCATAAATATTTTATTTTCAACCTTTTGAATTTCTCCCCATGCTTTCATCACATTTGGATCATTGACTGATATACAAATAATTTTGGTAACCCCTTTTTTTTTCGCAGCTTCAAAATTACTTACATATCCAGGTAAATGTTTAGCTGAACAAACTTTGGTGAATGCACCTGGAACTCCTATTAAAATAGCTTTTTCTTTAGCTAATAGATCGGTGCTTTTGATTTTTTTTACTACACCACTTGCATCTAAATAAAAAAAATCAGCCGATGGTATTTTTTCGCCTACTTTAATTATCATTTTATTTTTGTATGAATGTATTGTTTTATCTTAGATATATTACACTCAATTATATCAAATTTTTCTTCTTTATCTAAATATTTTTTTATTTGAACTGGTGGTTCGATATTTTCTCCTGTTGCTTTTTTCATTGTCTCAAAAAACTTATATGGATGCGCTGTACCTAAAGCCACAACTTCTTTGAGCCCTTTTACCTTGTTTATTGCACCAAATGCTGTAGCTGTGTGAGGATCTATCATAAATGTTTCTTTCTCATAAATATCTTTAATAATAGATAAAGTTTCTTCATCACTAATTTTTACTGCTTCAAAATCTTTTTTTATTTCTTTTAGTTCATTTTTTTCTAGTTTAAAAAATCCTTTATTTTTTAAATTATTCATTAATAGATCAACTTTTTGATCGTCTTCCTGAAGTACATAAAATAATAACCTTTCAAAATTACTAGAAACTTGAATATCCATACTTGGAGATAATGATGGTGTAACCTTATCAGGTTTGTATTCTCCAGTATTAATTACTCTTTGTAAAATATCATTCTCATTTGTTGCTACTATCAGTTTGCTGATAGGAAGGCCCATTTTTTTAGCTATATAACCGGCGTATATATCTCCAAAATTTCCAGTAGGAACTGAAAAACTTAATTTATCTTTTTTCAATTGAAAGAAAGCAAAAAAATAATAAACGATTTGACAAATAATTCTTGCCCAATTTATCGAGTTTACACCCGACATATTTATTTTTTTTCTAAAATTATCATCATTAAATAAATCTTTTACAATCCTCTGACAATCATCAAACGTACCTTCAACTGCCAAATTATAAATATTACTCTCACCAATCGTAGTCATTAATTTCCTTTGAACTTTTGATATTTTATTATGTGGATGTAAAACAAAAAGATTAATATTCTCTCTATTGTTTAAAGACGAAATTGCAGCTGATCCTGTGTCTCCAGATGTTGCAACTAAAATATTAACGGACTTTTCTTTTGCTACTTTAAAATAATCGTACATATTACCAATAACTTGCATAGCTATATCTTTAAAAGCTAATGTTGGTCCATAATAAAGCTCAAGAAGATTTATGTTTCTAATTTTTTTTACATCTACTACATTTTTTTTTTCAAAATCTTTATAAGCTTCCTCAATAAGAGATTTTAGGTCTTGCTTTGAAATATCGCTTGAACAAAAATTATAAATAATTTCAGTTGCAAGTTCTGAATATGAAAGTTTACTTAAATTATCCAAGTCTGATTTGTTATATTTCTTTATTTCAGAAGGTAAAAATAATCCACCGCCAGGAGCTAATCCTCTTAGAAAAATCTCTTTAAATTTAAAACTTAGTGATTTATCTCTAGTGCTAAAATAGTTCATTTTTTTTTCTAAAGTACAAATAATAAAATAAAATTGATACTGCTATAGAATACCAAGTTATAGCGTATTTGAGGTGATTGTTTGGCACATCTATTGAAACTTTTTTTGGTATTGGAACTTTATTTTTAGGTTTCTCTAAGAAAATCATATAGTTTGAGAATTGTTTTCCTGTTAGATCCTTCAAATCATTAGCATCAAGAGTAAACCAAATATTGTTTTTTAAGTCATTTTTTGGCTTAAAAATATTAGCTTTATAAATTTCCCTTAAAAGACCGGTAATTTTCACTTTATTTTCTTTTAAATTTATTTCTGAATTACCTTTTAAATTTTTATTTATCCAGCCTCGATTTACTAATACATTTTCATTTTTCAAAGTTTTGTAAGGAGTAATTACATCGTACCCGGGCTTTCCACTTTCATTTAAACTATATAAATATATTTGATCTTCAAAATTAAATATCCCTTCGGAAATTACTCTTTGATAATTTTTTTTAATTGTATTTGAGTATTTTATTGGAATTGAGTCTAAACCAAATGTTATTTCGCTTATTAACTCTGTTTTCCATTGCAAACGATAGAGTTGCCAAGTTCCAAGAGCGCAAAACAAAGTTATAAATAATATAACGAATAATTGAAAAAAAGATGATCTTTTCAATTTTTATTAGCTTCCCCAGATGTAAATTGCTGCGAAAAGGAACAGCCATACTACATCAACGAAATGCCAATACCACGCTGCTGCTTCAAATCCAAAGTGATGAGTTGGTGTTGAGTGACCTTTCATTGATCTAAATAAACATACTGCTAAAAATATTGTTCCTATGATTACATGAAAACCATGAAAGCCTGTTGCCATATAAAAAGTTGAGCCGTAAATTCCACCATCTATAGTAAATGTTGCATGGTGATATTCGTAAGCTTGAAAACACGAAAATATAAAACCAAGGAACACAGTCGCTATTAAACCATTAACCAATCCTTTTCTATCATTCTCTAACATTGCATGGTGAGCCCACGTAACTGTTGTTCCTGATAACAATAAAATTAATGTATTAATTAACGGAATATCCCACGGATCAAAAGTTTTGATATCGGGTGGAGGCCAAGTGCCTCCTATTGTTTCTGCAGGAAATAAACTTGCATTAAAATAAGCCCAAAACCAAGCTACAAAAAACATCACCTCTGATGCAATAAATAATGTCATTCCATATCGGTGACCTATTTGTACAATTTGGGTGTGATGACCTTGATGTTCAGCTTCTTCTATAACGTCTCTCCACCACATAAAAGCTCCGTAAATAACAAGAGCTAATCCAACTAGTAATAACCAAAGGGCTTTAGAGTGAAAATAATAAACTGCACCAATAGCTAAAACTAAAGTTGCAAAAGAAACATATATTGGCCAAGGACTTGGATCTACCAAATGAAAATCGTGTTTTTTCTTCTGAGCTGACATAACTAAATTTTTCCTTTTTCATAATATTCTGAGCCAAAAAACGTAAATGAAAGAGTGACATCAGAAATATTCTTAGTTTTATTATCATCAACTACTTTCGGATCCAAGAAAAATGTTAGTACGAATTCTTGCTTTTCATTTGGTTTTAAGGTTTGTTTTTCAAAACAAAAACAGCCTATCTTATTAACGTATTTTCCAAATGTTGAAGGAGAAACATTAAAAGATGCAGTTCCGGAGGAAGTTTTGTTTCCAGGGTTTTCTATATTAAATTTTACAGTGTGCACTTCACCGGGTTTTAAATCTATGGTATTTTTTTCAGGATAAAATCTCCAGTCTGAAGTATTGTGAATATTAGTATCGAACCTCATACTATAATTTTGATCAACAATAATTTTAGGTATTTCCTTATTTGTAGCATCTTGGGAAGTTCCACCGAAACCAGTTACTCTACAAAACAGATCGTATAAAGGAACAGATGCAAAGGAAAGAGCTAACATTAAAAAAAATATTGAAACCAAAGCTAATGGAGTAAGTTTTTTTTTATCAGTCATAATTAAATTTCCCTGTTATAAATTCCAATATTATAAAATGTTAGTGCAAATAGAAAAATCATAAAAAGAACTAAAACAATCGCAGTAATTATATTTTTCTTTTTTTTATTCATAATTAAAAACTTTTTGCATTATCAATTAATAAAATTAAATAGATTAAAAATAGATAAAAAATTGAATAAAGGAACACTTTTCTTGCAATCTTATGAGAATGTTTTTTTACTTTCTCTTTAAAAAGAATAAAGCACAAATAGTTATAATATAATGTCATTAACAAAGTTACTGATAAATAAAACAAGCTTGCAAAATTAAAAACATAAGGCGCAACAATTATTGGTAACATTAATAAAGAATATATCAGAATATTTATCTTTGTTGTGTTTTCTCCAGCAATTACAGGCAACATCGGAATTTTTGCTTTCTTATAATCCTCTGATTTATATAAACTCAAAGCCCAAAAATGTGATGGTGTCCAAATAAATATTATTAAAAAAAGTATTATTGGTTCGATAGATATTGAACCAGTGGCAATTGTCCATCCAATTACTGGTGGTAAGGCACCTGCTGCACCTCCGATAACAATATTTTGAGAAGTTTTTCTTTTTAGCCAAATTGTATAAATAAAAAAATAAAATGCGATAGTCGAAGCTAACAAGATCGCTGATATTAAATTAGCTGAATAGTAAAGCATTGTTATTGAGACAAATGATAAAACTATTCCAAAATATAGTGCCTGATTTTTTTTAATCTTTCCTGTTGGAATTGGCCTAAGACAAGTTCTGCTCATTAAAGCATCGAGGTCTGATTCATACCACATGTTTAAAACTCCAGCAGCTCCTGAACCAATTGCTACAGCTAATAGAGAAATAATTGAAGATTTTAAATCAACTTGATAAGGGGCAATTAATAATCCTACCATACAAGTAAATAAAACAAGAGACATCACTCTCGGTTTCATTAAATTAAAAAATGAATTTAAATCTAAGGCTAAACCTTGCTTCGAGCTTTTAGTCTTTAAAAATGTTTGGCTCAATTTATTTTACTTTAGGTAGTTCTTCAAAAGTATGGAACGGTGGCGGTGAAGACACAGTCCATTCCAATGTAGTTGCTCCCTCTCCCCATGGATTTTGTTGTGCTCTTCTTTTTTTTGCAAATGCATAAAGAAGATTTAGTAGAAATACAGCTAAACCGACAACTGAAATGTAAGAGCCAATAGATGATATATAATTCCATCCAGCAAAAGCATCAGGATAGTCAACGTATCTTCTCGGCATTCCCGCTAGTCCTAAAAAGTGTTGTGGGAAGAAAATTAAATTTACTCCAATAAATGTTAACCAAAAATGAAGTTTACCTAAAAATTCTGAGTACTCGTAACCACTCATTTTACTGAACCAGTAGTAAAAGCCAGCAAAGATTGCAAAAACTGCACCTAAAGATAATACATAATGGAAGTGCGCTACTACATAATAAGTGTCGTGGAGAGCTGTATCAACACCTGCGTTTGCTAAAACAACACCAGTAACACCGCCTAATGTAAATAAGAATATAAAACCTATAGCCCACAACATAGGAGTTTTAAAACTAATTGATCCACCCCACATTGTTGCGATCCAAGAAAATATCTTAATTCCTGTAGGAACTGCAATTATCATTGTTGCTGCTAAGAAATAAGCTTTTGTATCTGTATCTAAACCAACAGTGTACATGTGATGAGCCCAAACTACGAAACCAACAACTCCAATAGCTACCATCGCATATGCCATTCCTAAATAACCAAATACTGGCTTTTTAGAAAATGTAGAAACAATATGACTAATCATTCCAAAACCTGGAAGGATTAAAATGTAAACTTCTGGGTGGCCAAAAAACCAAAATAAGTGCTGGAATAAAACTGGATCACCACCTGTTTGTGCCTCAAAGAATGCTGTTCCAAAGTTTCTATCTGTTAGAAGCATAGTAATCGCTCCAGCTAAAACTGGTAATGATAATAAAAGTAAAAATGCTGTAACTAATATAGACCAAGAGAACAACGGCATTTTATGTAATGTCATACCTGGAGTTCTCATGTTTAAAATTGTAGTTATAAAATTAATAGCTCCTAAAATTGATGAAGCTCCTGCAACGTGTAAACTTAAAATTGCTAAATCCATAGCTGGTCCAGGTTGACCAGTCTTAGAAGATAAAGGCGGATAAATTGTCCAGCCGCCTCCAACACCTTGTGCGCCTGGAGGGCCATCCACAAAGATAGATGCAAGTAATAAAATTAAAGCAACTGGTAATAACCAAAATGAAATATTATTCATTCTTGGAAAAGCCATATCTGGAGCACCGATCATAATTGGCACAAACCAATTTCCAAATCCTCCAATCATTGCAGGCATCACCATGAAAAAGATCATGATCAGTCCATGTCCTGTAACCAAAACATTGTATAAGTGGTGGTCACCACCTAGAATTCCATCACCTGGATGCATCAATTCCATTCTCATTAAAACAGAAAATGCTGTTCCAATTAGTCCAGCAATAATTGCGAAAATAAGATACATCGTCCCGATATCTTTATGATTAGTGGAATAAGCCCACCTCTTCCAACCAGTTGGATTGTGATGATGATCGTGTGTATCTGTAATTGCTGACATTATTTTATCTCCTTAATTTTTTTAACCACTTTAATATTGTTTGAAATTTCTTCTTTTGCAAATTTAACTTTAGCATCCCCTAGCCATTTATTATAATCCTCTTCTGAGACTACATTTACAGTAATCGGCATAAACGCATGTTTTATTCCGCAAAGCTCTGAACATTGACCATAAAAAGTTCCTGTTCTATCTGCTTTAAACCATGTTTCATTTATTCTACCTGGAACAGCATCTCTTTTAACTCCAAAAGATGGTAAAGCCCAAGCGTGTAAGACATCGTTAGCTGTAATCATAACTTTAACTACTTTGTTAACTGGTACAACAACTTCATTATCAACTGCTAATAATCTTGGTTGTCCTTCTTTGAGATCTTTATCTTCAACCATGTAAGAATCGAAAACTATATTTTCATCTGGATATTCGTAACCCCAATACCATTGGTAACCGATAGCTTTTATTGTTACATCAGCTTTTGGTATTTCATCTTGGGAATATAAAACTTTAAATGACGGTACTGCCATTACTATTAAAATCAAACAAGGCACTAAAGTCCAAATAACTTCTATTGTTGTATTGTGACTTGTTGTTGAAGCAACTGGATTTTTAGAAGCTCTAAATCTTATGCACGCATATGCTAATAAAAAAAGAACGAACACGGTTATCGCAGTAATAATTGGTAATAACATATAGTCATGAAACCAAACTATATCACTCATTGATTTAGAGGCTGATTTTTGAAAGCCAAGTTGCCATTCTACTGGCTCATTAGCTATCACAGAACTAGGTAATATTAAGAATAAACTGTATACGAATTTTTTAAGCATGAGTTTTTATACAACTTTTAAATAATTTCACAATTTCAATTAATGCGACAATTAATGAATGTTATTGATAAAATTCACTAATGAAATAGCGCTAATTACAGCGGTGTCGGACCTTAAAATGTTTTTTGAAAGCGTAAAGGGTATGATGTTTGAAGTTTGAAGGACCAGCTCCCTTTCTGAGGGTGAAAAATCACCTTCTGGACCAATAAGAACAGAAAAAGATTTAACTTCACCTAAGCTTTCTTTTTTTAAATTATTTTTAGAATTAACATCAGCAAATAATAACTTGGTCGAACCATCAAGATTATTTAAAAAATCTTTTAGTTTTACTACCTTAGAAATTTCTGGAGGACTTAATTGATTAGATTGCTCGGTTGCTTCAACAACAATTTTTTTTGCTCTTTCATAATTTAATTCTTTAACTTCTGTTCTTTCAGAGATAATTGGAGTTATTTTGCTAACACCTAGCTCTGTGGCTTTTTGTAAAATGTTTTCCATTGGATTTTTTTTTACTAAGCAAATCGCTAATTCAATATTTAATGAACTGCCAGGCTCTTTTACTTTATTTAAAAATTTCACTTCTACCCTGTCTTTATCTAAAAAAACTATCTCGCTATTCCATTCACCATTTTTATTAAAAAAGTTTAAATTAGAACCCCTCTTTAATCTCATTACATTCACTACATAGTGAGTATGCTCTTTGGAAAGCAAACTTGTAGAATTACCTATTATATTTTCTGGGTGGAATAATCTGATATTACTCATTAATATTAATTTAAGTTATGAAAAATATTAAAGCAATAATTTTTGATGCATATGGCACTCTTTTTGATGTCAATTCAGCTGCTGAAAAATGTAAAGATAAAATAGGTAATAAGTGGGAAAGTTTTGCTAATTACTGGAGAACAACACAGCTGGAATATACTTGGCTAAGAAGTTTAATGAATAGACATAAAGATTTTTGGCAAGTAACAGAAGAGAGTTTAGATAAATCAATGAAGGCTTTCGATATAAATACTTCAATGAGAAGTGAATTGTTAGACCTTTACAAAGTACTTTCACCTTTTAGAGAAGTTCCTGAAGTTTTAAAAACGTTAAAAGAAAAGAATTATAAACTTGGTATTCTGTCAAACGGAACACCTGCCCTTCTCAATGGATTAATTGAAAGCAATAACTTAAAAAATATTTTTGATGATGTGTTTTCAATTGAAGAAGTGGGAATTTATAAACCCAGCTCAAAGGTTTATGACATGCCAATAAAAAAATATAATATACAAAAAGAAGAAGTTGCATTTTTAAGTGCAAATACTTGGGATGTATCTGGTGGAGGAAATTATGGTTACAGCTCTATTTGGGTAAATAGAAATAACAACATTTTTGACAACCTTGATTATAAACCAAAGAATGAAATTAAAAATTTGAAACAGTTATTAGATATTGTATAAGCAAATTAAAATAAGGAGAATTAAATGACTAAAGGACAAAGAGCTGGGGACACTCCAATTGGAGTAGATGTATTAGAAGGTAAATCTTATTATTGGTGTACTTGCGGAAAAAGTGCTAAGCAACCTTTTTGTGATGGATCACACAAAGACACTCCATTTAAGCCTTTCCCATATAAAGCTGACCAATCTAAAAAAGTTTTTTTCTGTACTTGCAAACAAACTAATGATCAGCCAATGTGTGACGGGTCACATAACGCTAAATAATCTTAATGAAAAATATTGAAGTAAAAAAAATTGTACAAGCAATAGAAACATCTGATGGTGCTGGAGTTAAACTAAAGAGAAGTATTGGAACTCCGGAGGCAGACTATATTGACCCTTTCTTGATGTTAGATGAATTTGGTTCAGAAAATAAAGATGATTATATTGCTGGTTTTCCTCCTCACCCACATAGAGGAATAGAAACAGTTACTTATATGCTTAAGGGTGAGTTTGAGCATCAAGATAGCACTGGAGCTAAAGGAATAATGTCATCAGGAGATGTGCAATGGATGAAAACAGGTAGAGGGATAATTCACTCAGAAATGCCAGCTATGTCGGATGGTAAATTATTAGGATTTCAGCTTTGGGTAAATATGCCAGCAAAACTAAAAAAAAATAAGCCTGAATATTTATATATAAAAAGTAATGAACTTGGAGTTCATGAAGACAATGAAAAGATAGTAAAAGTTATTGCCGGCAAATATGAAAAAGCTGAGGGCCCAGAGAAAAATCATAACGTTGATCCGATATATTTTCACATAGTTTTAGATGAAAAAAAAGAATTCACTTGCGAAATACCTGAGGGTCACAACAGTTTTATTTATTTATTAAAAGGTGAATTAAAAATTGGAGAAAAAGAACACTCTAAAACAGGTAATTCAAATCTCATTTTATTAGAAAGAGGAAAAAAATTAATTGTAAAAGCTAACAAAAAAACAGAATTTCTTTTCATTGCTGGTAAGCCCATAGGTGAGCCAATAGCTCGGGGTGGCCCATTTGTAATGACTACAAAAGCAGAGATTTTAGAGGCTGTTCAAGATTATAATAATGGAACATTTTCCAAATATTAAAAGTTCAAGTACGTTCCGCGAATGCCAAAATCCATAATTATAAAAAAAAATGGTGGACCTGAAGTTTTAGAACTCCAAGATGTTGATGTTGGTTCTCCCGGTCCAGATGAAATTAAAGTTACTAATCATGCTATAGGTTTAAATTATATAGATACCTATCATAGATCAGGTTTGTATCCCCTTAAGTTACCGAGTGGAATAGGCTTAGAGGCTGCAGGTAAAGTGGAAGAAGTTGGATCAAATGTTAAAGAATTTAATATAGGTGATAATATAGCTTATGCTTCTGTACCCTTAGGTGCATATTCACAACAAAGAATTATTCCATCAAAGATAGCTGTAAAAGTTCCTGAAGGTATATCTCATAAACAAGCTGCAACCTTAATGACTAAAGGTTTAACTACTAATTATTTACTTTGTAAAACTTATAATCTTAAAGCTGGGGAAACTGTTTTATTTCATGCAGCTGCGGGAGGTGTTGGTCAAATATTTGCACAATGGGCTAACAGTATTGGAGCAAAAGTTATAGGGACGGTAGGTTCAGATGAAAAGATTAAAATTGCAGAAGAAAATGGATATGCTCACGTGATCAATTATACAAAAGATGATTTTTCAAAAAAAGTTATGGAAATTACAAACAATGAGGGAGTTCCAGCAGTTTTTGATGGTGTTGGAAAAAACACTTTTCATGGTTCACTAGCATGTCTAAAAACTAGAGGCATGATGGTAAGTTTTGGAAATGCATCTGGTCCTCTTGATCCAGTTAATGTTCCAAAAGATATCCAGCCAAAAGGTCTTTACTTAACCAGACCATCAATTGGTCAGTATTTTACGAATAGAAAAGAACTTCAAGTTGGGGCTGATGCTGTATTTGAAAAAGTAAAATTTGGAAAAATTAAAATTAAAATTTCAAAAGAATACAGTTTAATAGATGCAAAAAAAGCTCACGCAGATTTAGAAGCAAGAAAACTTACAGGCCCAGCAATATTAATTCCATAATGAATAATAAAATAATATCTCCTTGCATTAGCATCTGCAGGACTGATCCTGTAACAGGTTTTTGTTACGGTTGTGCAAGAACCAATGAAGAAAAGAAACAGTGGAAAGATGAAAATATTACTGACGACTGGAAAGAAGAAAATTTAAAAATTATTATAACTAGAATGCAAGGGTGGCAATTAGAAACTTTTAAAGAGTCTTATGATCATAAAAAAAATAAAGGTGTCTCTTTATTCAAAAAAAAGTTGTTAGAAAAAAATTAAATTATAAATCGTTTTTCATTGAGTCCATGTCGCTCAAATGATACTTTAGGGCTTGATTTGAAAGTCTTATTTCTTGTAAAAATAAAAATATTGAAACGATCATACATAGACAACAAGCAGCAAAAACTAATCTAGCAAATTGTAAGCTCCCAAGATAAAGTAATAAAACTGTTGTCATATTGAATAAAAAACCAAAAGCAGCAAAGCCCATTGTGTACTTTAAAAGATTTGTTCTATTATTAAGAACATGCAATTGATTTTCTAATTGTGGAGGGGTTATTTTGTCGAAAGTTAATTGATCATGTAGCTTTCTGATTAACCCGCTTAATGTATGAAATCTATTGCTATACATCGTCATCATCAGAGGAATAGCTGGAAACATTAAAGCTGCAACTGTGTAATCTATATCCATATCGAATCAAATTGATTATGAAGTTAGTGTTTGATATTTACAAGTAATATTTCATGCAGCATTTGAAGATATTCATAGAATTAACTCGATTAAACAAACCAATAGGTTTCATGCTTTTGTTTTGGCCTTGTTCTTGGGGGCTAGCATTTGCTTATTCTGCAAATCAAAATTTAAATCTATTTATGAAATATCTAATATTATTTTTTTTTGGCTCTGTTTTAATGAGAAGCGCTGGGTGTATTTTTAATGATATAGTTGACAAAGATTTTGATAAAAAAGTAAAAAGAACCAAAACTCGTCCTATTGCAGCGGGAAAAATCTCTATTGAAAGATCTTTTATTTATGTTTTATCTCTTTGTTTGATCGCTTTTTTAATTCTCATACAATTTAATTTACATACAATTTGGCTTGGAATGGGTTCAATGTTTTTGGCTTTCTCTTATCCGTTTATGAAAAGGATAACATACTGGCCACAATTATTTCTTGGTGTAACATTTAACTGGGGTATTATAATGGCTTGGGTAGCTTCTGATAACAGCATAAACCTTGAAATTATAACTCTTTATATAGCAGCCATATTTTGGACATTGGGTTATGACACCATCTACGGAAGTCAGGATATGTCAGATGATGAAATTATTGGATTAAAATCTACCTCAATTAAATTTAAAAAAAGAATCAAATTATTTTTATCCTTGTCTTATTTCATCACCTCATTATTGTTATTATATTTATTTAAAAACTATTTAGGAATGAATTTTCATACAATTTTTTTAATATTTTTTATTTTAAGTCTTATTTATCAATTAATTAAATTTGATAAGAGAAATACTAAAAATTATCTTAATCTTTTCAAAACAAATAACTATTCAGGATTATTATTATTTTTAAGTATTATTTTTATAGGCTAGAACGATGGAATTTGAAGATTTTAAAATAAATGTTAAGAGATTGTACAGTGAACATATTAAGTTTCATTTAAAAAGAATTTTTTTATGTTTAATACTCTCAATACTCGTTGCTGGTTCCACTTCTTCAATTGCGTGGCTCCTTGATCCAGCTGTAAAAAAAATATTTATTGATAAAAATGAGACATTAGCCTGGCTAATACCGATTGTGATAATTTTTGTTTTTACTGCCAAGGGATTGTCCTTATATTTTGCCAGAATTAATCTAAATATAGTAGGTCAACGAATAGCGGGCGAGTTACAGAAAAAAATAGCAAGATCCATTTTATTTTCTGACGTTCAAACTCTTGATGGAAGACATTCAGGAAAGTATATTTCAAATGTTCAATATGACACCTCACAGGTATCACATTTTGTAAGCACAGGTGTGTTAAATTTAATGAAAGATACATTTTCGGTTATACTGTTAGTGGGTTTAATGTTCTATCAAAATTGGAAATTAGCATCTTTTGCGATCTTCATGATACCATTAGCGGGAGGTCTAGCTAAAAATTTAGGAAAACAAGTTGCTAAAGCAACAACACAAGCTAGTAGGCTTTCAGGATCATTAGTAACATACTTGTCTGACATATTTAGAGGTTCTAAAGTGATTAGAGTTTTTCAAAAAGAAGATATAGAAAAAAGTAATGCTGATAATGTTATTACTGACCTAGTTAATAAAAATATAAAAGTAGCTGCAATAATGATGAGAGCTACTCCTATTATGGAAGCTTTAACTGGAATAATGATAGCTGGTTTTATCTTTTTCTCTGGAAAATTAATCAATTCTGGAGAATTAGGAATAAATAATTTTTTTTCATTTTTAGCTGCTATGATGCTGGCGTATCAGCCTGTTAGGTCATTGGCTACGATAAACATGGTTGCATATCAAGGTGCGGCCGCATCAAAAAGAATTTTTGATATCATTGATAAACCAATTAAAATTAAAAATGAAAGTGATTTGCCAGATCTAAAAATTGATAATTGTAATATTGAATTTAAGGATGTTAATTTTAAATACGAAGCAACTAAAGATAGAGCATTAAATAATATTAGTTTATTATTAAAAGGAGGAAAAATCAGTGCACTTGTAGGTAAAAGCGGAGCCGGAAAAAGTACTATAATTAATCTTTTACCTAGATTTTATGATCCACAAGATGGGAAAATTTTAATTGATAATCAAGATATTAAGAAAATAAACCTTAAATCTTTAAGAAAAAATGTATCTTTAGTAAGCCAAGATGTAATTTTATTTGATGATACTATCAAAAATAATATTGCCTATGCAAACTCAAAAGCTTCACATGCTGAAATTGAGGAAGCATGTAAATATGCTGCTGCGGATGAATTTATAAAAAAACTTCCAAATGGGTATGGTACATTTGTTGGAGAAAACGGAGTACGATTATCAGGTGGTCAAAAACAAAGAATTTCAATAGCTAGAGCAATTCTAAAAAAATCTCCTATAATTCTTCTAGATGAAGCTACATCTTCTTTAGATACCGAGTCAGAAAAAATAGTTCAAAATGCGATAAATAATCTTATTAAAGGTAGAACTACAATAGTTATAGCTCATCGTATGTCGACGATACATAGTGCTCATGAAATTTTTGTTATAAAGGAAGGATCTATTTTAGAAAAAGGTAGCCACGAATTCTTAATTAAAAATTCAAGTGAGTATAAAGTTTTGTATCAAAATCAACTTAAATAAGTCAAAATGATTCTTGTATATAGAATTCTTACAATTTTATTATATCCTTTATTAATAATACTTATTTATCTTAGAAAATTTCAAAATAAAGAACACAAATATAGATTCAGAGAGAAAATTTTTCCATCTTATTTTAATGTTTTAAGGAAAGAAAATTCTAAACTTGTATGGTTTCATGCTGCAAGTATAGGGGAAATGAAAAGTATCCTCCCTTTAATAAATGAGTTAAATAAAAAAGATGATAATTTTGAATTTTTAATTACTACAGTTACATTAAGTTCAAGCAACTTAGCGGAGAGAAAATTAGAACAATTTGATAACGTCCAACATAGATTTTTTCCTTTAGATATAGAATTTTTAATTAATCAATTTTTAATAAAATGGAAACCAAATTATATATTTTTAGTAGACTCTGAAATTTGGCCCAATCTTATCGTTAATGCTAAAAAAAAAAAAATTCCTATAGCCATAATCAATGCAAGAATAACGAAAAAATCTTCAAAAAGATGGATGAAATTTCCAAAAACTGCAAAAACTATTTTAAACAAAATAGATCTTTGCCTAACCTGTAACAAAGAAACAAATGAATTTTTTTTAAAATTTAACAAAAATGTATTTTATACGGGAAATATAAAATTTATCACCGAAGATTACTTTAATATAAATGAAAATTTAAATGGAAAAATACTAAATGCTAAAAAATTTTGGCTGGCGGCAAGCACTCACAGAAATGAGGAAATTTTTTGCTTAAAAGCACATTTGGAATTAAAAAAAAGATTTAAAAATTTAATTACTTTAATTGCACCAAGACATATAGACAGAGTTAATGAAATTAAAACAGTATGTAATAAGCTAAATTTAAATTCACAAATATTAGATGAAAACGATTTAATTCTTGATGGAAAAGAAGTTATTATTATTAACTCTTTTGGAAATTTAAATACTTTTTTCAAGTTAAGCAAAAGTGTCTTTATAGGAAAATCTATGAACCCAAAACTTAAAAATCAAGGAGGGCAAAATCCTATAGATGCTGCAAACTTAGGTTGTAGAATCTATCATGGGCCGTATGTAAATAATTTTAGAGAAATTTATGCAATTTTAGGAGAAAATAAAATAGCTGAAGAGGTAACAACTTTTATTGAGTTAACAAATAAGCTTAAACTCGATTTAAGCATTGAAAATAAAGAAAATGAAAATTTTTTTAAAATTATGAACTCTTTAAAAGAAAAAACTTTAAATAAAACAATGAAACAAATAAACAATTTCTTATTAAATGAAAATTTATAAACCAAATTTTTGGAATGATAAGAAAAATTTTTTAGCAGTATTGTTATATCCTTTAAGTTTAATCTATTTATTAGCCGTAAAATTAAGAAAAAAATTTATTAATCAAAAACAATTTAAAATCCCAATTATTTGTGTGGGAAATATATATATTGGAGGCACAGGTAAAACCCCTACCTCGATTTACTTAGCGAATGATTTTTCTAAGTCTGGTTACAATCCAGTCATAATAAGAAAATTTTATAAAAATCACCAAGATGAGCATGAATTAATTAAAAGTTATTTTAAAAAATTAATATTAACTAAGGATAGAAGCGCGGGTCTAGAAGAGGCGATAAATAGTGAATATGATTTAGCAATTCTAGATGATGGTTTTCAAGATCATAGAATAAAAAAAAATGTAAATATATTATGTTTTAATAGCAATCAATTAGTTGGTAATGGGTTAGTTTTTCCTTCGGGTCCATTGAGAGAAAATTTAGATGTTTTAAAAAATGCAGATATAATTTTGATTAATGGGAAAAAAAATTTAAATTTTGAAAAATTTATACTGAATATTAATACAAATTTAAGAATATTTTATTCTTATTTTAAACCTACAAATATAAACAAATTCAAAAATTTTAATTTATTAGCTTTAGCCGGAATAGGAAATCCAGATAATTTTTTTCAACTCCTTGAAGAAAATGAATTAAAAATTTTTGAAAAATTGATTTATCCAGATCATTATGTGTTTTCAAAAAATGAAATTGAAAATATTATGATTAGAGCTAAAAAAGAAAATTTAAAAATTGTAATGACTGAAAAAGACTATCACAAAATAAAAAAATTTAATTTTGATAATTTAGAGTATTTAAAAATATTACTAGAAATTAATGAAAAACATATCTTCTTAAATACGATAAAAAATTTAATATGAAAAAAAAAATTAATTATTTTATACAAGCATTTATAATTTACTTTCTTTTTTTTATAGGACGAATATTAGGATTAAATTTAAGTAGAAAATTTTTTGCATTACTATTTAGGATTGTAGGCCCTGCTTTAAAATCAAAAAAAATCATTAGTCAAAATTTAAAGAACTATAATAAAAATTTATCTTTTGTAGATGAAAAAAAAATTATTAAAGGTATGTGGGAAAATTATGGTATGACTTTTATAGAGTACATTTTTTTAAATCAAATTAGAAAAAGTAGTTCTCATATAAATATTGAAGGTAAAGAACTTTTATTTGAAATTTTAAGAGAAAAAAAACCTGTTATCTTTATCTCAGGACATTTTGCTAATTTTGAACTCATGTCAATGGAAATAACAAAAAATAACATCCCTTTAGCAACCATATATAGGCCTCTTAATAATATTTTTTTAAATCCGTTTATGGAGTATTTGAGAAAGAAATATGTTTGTAAATATCAAATAAAAAAAGGATTAGGTGGAGTAAAAGAAATAATAAACTACATTAGCAAAGAATATAGTATTGCGCTTATGATAGATCAAAGAGTTGGTGAAAGTGATAGATATAATTTTTTTGACAAGCTAGCGCATACAACTTCTTTGCCAGCACAACTTTCAATTAAATTTGATTTAAACGTGATACCAGTTTTTATTAGAAGAGAGAAAGATAATAAATTTACCATAAAATTTTATGAAAAAATTAATCCAAAAAACTTTGATTATAATAAAAGGAAAATTACAGAAAAACTTAATAGAGTTTTAGAACAAATGGTAATTAAAAACCCCAACCAGTGGATTTGGACGCACGATAGATGGAAATGACATTATTTTTTTTTTTGCTGATTATATCTTTGATTAGCCTCTTTTGATGAATAATATGCTTCCTGTAAATCAACATTCCAATAACTCAAATTTTTAATGTTAATTTTTTTTCCTGATATAGCGCATAAAACATAATCACCTTCATCAGCAATTTCGAAATAATTGTGTTTAAAAATAAGTTTAGCTTTTTTTTCGTACATCTATCTACTATACAATATAACAATTAATATGAATATTGCTATAATTGGTAACGGTGGTAGGGAACACGCCATTTGCAAAAAAGTCTCTGAGTCAAAATTTGTAAAAAAAATTTTTTGTATACCTGGAAACGCTGGAACTGCTTTAATAGGAAGTAATATCGATATAGATATTTTAGATTTTAATAGTATATATAAATTTATAAAATCTTATAAAATAAACCTTGTCATAGTTGGTCCAGAGGAACCCTTGGTTAAAGGCATAGTAGACTTTTTAAAAAAACGTAAAGTTAGGGTTTTTGGTCCTAATAAATATGCTGCTAAATTAGAAGGTTCAAAAGCTTTCATGAAAAAAATATGTCATGAATATAAAATCCCAACTGCTAAATTTAAAATTTGTAATAATAAAACCCAAGTAAATCATTTCTTAAAAAATATCAAATTTCCTGTTGTAGTTAAAGCAGATGGATTAGCTGCAGGCAAAGGGGTCACAATTTGTAAAACAAAACATCAAGTATTAAAAGCATCTTCTCAGATCTTTAGAGGTAAATTTAAATCATCTAAGAAAATTGTTTTAGAAGAATTTTTAACAGGAGAAGAGGCTAGTTTTTTTCTTGTGGTAGATAACAAAAATTTTAAATTTTTTGGTAATGCCCAAGACCACAAACGTGTTTTTGAAAAGGATAAAGGACCTAATACTGGAGGTATGGGAGCATACTCACCTGCGCCGATTATCACCAAATCTCTTGAAAAAAAGATTATCTCTAAAATAGTAAAACCTACGTTACTTGCTTTCAAAAACAAAAATAAATTTTACAATGGATTTTTATACGTTGGACTAATGATAAAGAAAAATGAACCCTATTTAATTGAATACAATATTAGAATGGGTGACCCAGAGTGTCAGGCAATCTTACCAAGACTTAATACTGATTTAGTTACAATAATTAATAAAGCAATAGAAAATAGACTAGATAGTATAAATATAAAATGGAAAAAGAAAAAAAGTATGACTGTTGTCTTATGTGCTAAAGGATATCCAGGTAATTATAAGAAAAATATTAAATTAAATAACATAAACAAAATAAAATTTTTTAAAAATGATTATATTTATCACGCAGGCACAAAAATTATAAATAAAGAATTTTTTTCTATAGGTGGAAGAGTTTTAAATATTACCTCAACTGGAGATAATTATTTGAAAATAAGAAATAAAATCTTAAAAATACTTAAAAAATTTGATTTAAAACACTTTTTTTTTAGAAGAGATATTGGTTGGAAAATAATTAATAAAAATGAGAATTATAAGCGGTTTCCTTAAAGGAAAAAGAATAAAATATACTAAAAATGTTATTACAAGACCTTTAAGAGATTCTGTTAAAGAAAATATTTTTAATATTTTAAGACATTCAAATTCAATTAAAATTGAAATTGAAAAAGCTAAAGTGCTTGATCTTTATTCAGGAATTGGATCATTTGGAATAGAATGTATTTCAAGAGGAGCTGAAAATGTTACTTTTATTGAAAACAGTAAAGATGCTTCAAATATATTAAAAGAAAACTTACTTGATTTATCAATTTTATCAAAAACAGAGGTTTATAATAGTAAAATTGATGAATTTTTAAGTAAAAAAAACTTTAATAAACAATTTAATGTTTTTTTTTTAGATCCTCCATTTAAGGATAATTTTTTTTTAAAAAACCTTAAACTTATTAAAGAAAAAAAACTTTTTGAAAATAAAAATATAGTTATTATCCATAGAGAGAAAAAAACGTCTGACAATTTAAATAACTTAATTGAGGTAATCGAAACTAAAGTTTACGGTAGATCAAAAATTATTTTTGGTTTTTTAACTTAGTTCTTGCTTAGTATAAATTTTTACTTGTTCAACAGCTGGTTGATTATAAGGGTTTATATTACATAATTTTCCTACTATAATTGTCTCAAATATAAAGTAAGAAAATAATTTTCCAATAATTTCTTCATCAATTCTATTTATTCTAAACTCCCTAAATAAAATTTTGTTTTCTTTAAAAGCTTTGATTAAAGCATTTTTTTGAGCATTTTTTAATGAACTTAAAGTTTTTTTATTTAAAAAATTATATTTATGAGAAGCATATTTTAGATTAATTCTAAGCTTTCTATTATTGTGAGAAGAAAAAATATAAAATATTTTATCTTTCGGTCCATCTAAATAAAGTTGTAGCATACTGTGATGATCCTTTGGAACATTTGATATAATTGGCAGAAAACCTTTGTTTTTTTTCCCCAAACTCTCCGCAATTAGTTGCTGACACCAAAATAAAAACTTTTCTAATTCTGGACAATAATTTAAAAAAATTAAATTATTATTTCTTTTTGAATTTAAAATACTCGAAATAATTATGCTACTTTCTTTTAAATATTTTTTATTATTACCTGTTAAATAATCTAATAGTTTTGACCTTAGCTTAAATATATTTAAACCCATTAGATATGCCGGGACAATTCCAACTTCTGATAAAACAGAATATCTTCCACCAATATTACTTTTATGTTCAACGTAAAATAAATTAAGTTTTTTTGATAAATTAAATAGTAAATTATTCTTTTTTTCAGAAATTATAATAATATTTTTTGCGTTTTTTTTTACAATGTCTAATGAAAACGTATTAGATATCGTTTCTACAGTATTTCCAGATTTTGATATGATAATAAAAAGAGTTTTTGATAAGTTTATTTTTTTTTTAAAATTAAAAATTTTATCTTCATTTAAATTATTAAAAAAATAAACTTTTTTTTTTATTCTTTTTTCTAAAAAACTATGAATTGCCTCTGAACCAAGAATAGATCCACCCATACCAATTAAGGCGATTGTATTGTATTTTTTATATTTTTGGAGATCTTTTAAATCAAAATTAAATTTAAATTTTTTACTTAGCACATTTAATGTTTTACTGGATTTGTCGATTTCTTGAGAAATTTGTTTTATAACTTTTTCAAATTTTTTAGCTAAAAAGCCTTTAGATTTTTTTGTAAATTCCTTTTCTTGTACAAAATTCTTAAAATATAATTTATTTTTCATATTTATCGAATTTGTTCAATTATACTATCCTCAATTGATGATGAATTTTTATTTTTGATTAAATTTTCTTCTGGTAATTTTAAAATTTTTTTAATCTTTTCTTCTTCTGATAAATCTGATTTGTTTGTCGAGCTATCTGGTAAGGGCAATTTATCGAAGTCTGGTGGCATTGTTAATGGTTCTTTTTTTTTTACTAAAAATTCATCCGAAGTAAAAGTTTTTTCATTTTTTAAAACCTTTTTTGCTTCATTTAAATTATTACAAGCTGCAAATAAGATAAATATTACTAATAATAAATTTAATTTTTTCATTAGTTAGCTTTTAACAAATATACTCCTTGATATAAAAAAAGTTATTCCTAGTGTTATAAAAACATCTGCAACATTAAATGTAAACCAGTGAAAATTATTATAATGAACATCTATAAAATCCGGCACCGCTTTATAAGTAACTCTATCATAAAAATTACCTAATGCTCCACCTATAATTAAACTGAATAAAAACTTATCTTTAATGTCTGACTTTATTGAAATCAATAATAAAATTAATATTACAACTCCGATGAAAATTGTTATAAAATTGTATATTATATTCATTTCTGTGCTTAATAATCCAAACCCAATACCTGTATTCCAAGTTAAGTCAAAATTAAAATAATCATTTATATAAAATTTAGATTCGTTAAAATTATTTAGTATTTGATTTTTGGAGTATCTATCTAAAAAAAAAATAAATAAAATTAAGACTAAAAAATAAATATTTTCCTTATTAAAAACGTTATTTTTTATGTCTTTAAGGGTAATCAATTAATTATATCCTACTCGATTGGGCAGCTCTTTCTAGAACATTTTTTATCTAAAATTTTCCAGCATCTTTCACATTTTACACCTTCTGCTTTATCAACTTCGATTTCTTCATTTTCCGAAGCTATTTTTTCTGCCTTTGAAGTTATAAAATATTCAGCTAAGTTTAATCCCTCTAATAATTCAAATTTATCTTTTTTTACTTTTATTTTAATTTTTGCTTCTAAACTTGATCCAATTTCTTTACTAGCTCTTTTAGCCTCAATTGCTACATTCACTTCTTGTTTTATTTTATACAATTTTGACCATTTTTTACTAATTTTTTCATTATTCCAATTTTTTGGAATTTTAACAAACAAGTTTTCATGAATGCTTTCATCTTTCTTATTAAACACATTATATATTTCTTCGGTTGTGAAAACTAGAATTGGAGCAAACCATTTTAATAGGCTTTCTAAAATTATGTTTAATACTAATACGCAGTCTTTTCTTTTTTTAGAATCTAAATCATCACAATACAGAATATCTTTTCTTATATCGAAATAAAAAGAAGATAGATCTAAAGTGCAAAAATTTAGCAATTCTTTATAAAGTTTATGGAAATTATAGTTTTTTAAATTCTCATTAATTGATTCTCCAGCTAAATATATTTTATGTAAAATGTACTGCTCTAGTTCATCAAATTCATTAATCTTTATATTGTCAAATTTTTGTTTAACAAAATTATCTTGTAAATTTCCAAGAATAAATCTAAATGTATTTCTAATTTTTCTATATGATTCAGCATGCTGAACTAAAATATTTTTATCTATTCTTAAATCTTCTGAATAATCTGATGAAGCAACCCAAACTCTAAGTATGTCTGCTCCATAATTTTTTAAGATTTCTTCAGGTGAAATTACATTTCCCATAGATTTAGACATTTTCATTCCCTTTCCGTCTACAACAAAGCCATGGGATAATATGCTTTCAAATGGAGCTTTGCCTCTCGTTCCGCAGGACTCTAACAAAGAAGAATGAAACCATCCTCTATGTTGATCAGATCCCTCTAAATACATATCAGCTGGCCATTTTAAATCCTTCCTTTTCTCAAGCACAAAGCTGTGTGTTGATCCACTGTCAAACCAAACTTCTACAATATCATTAAGTTTTTCATAATCGTTAGGATTATAATCATCTCCTAGAAAAACTTTTGGGTCATCTGTAAACCAACAATCAGAGCCTTGTTTTTCATAAATTGAAGCTATCCTGTCTATAACCTTTTGATCTCTCAAAGGTTCCTTTGTTTTTTTATTAATAAATATGGGTAAAGGTACTCCCCAAACTCTTTGTCTAGAAACGCACCAGTCTGGTCTTCCTTCAACCATTGATAATAAACGATCTTTACCTTTACTCGGATAAAATGTTGTTTCATTTATTGCTTTAACCGCTTTGTCTCTTAATTTATTTTTTTGCATTGATATAAACCATTGAGGAGTTGCTCTATAAATTAGCGCGGCTTTTGATCTCCATGAATGCGGATAGCTATGAACAAGTTTGTTATTTTTTAAAAGTTTTTTTTGTTCTTTAAGTTTTTCAATTACTACTGGGTCTGCTTTAAAAATATGTGTGCCAGTAAAATGCGGTATTACTTTAGTATATAGGCCTGCGTTATCTACAGTGTATAGTGACGGTATATTATTTTTTAGACACAGATTAAAATCATCAACTCCATGACTTGGTGCGCAATGAACAAAGCCTGTTCCTTGATCTAAATTCACAAATTGCCCATCTAACATCGGAACATCATAGTTAAAACCAATGTTTAAAAATGGATGGTTACAAATAGTGCCAACTAATTCAGACCCTTTAAAATTTTTTATTTCCTTAAAATTTTTTATCTCACATTCTTCAGTAATTGTTTTAATTAAATTTTTAGCTACTACTATTTTTTTTTCTTTAAAATATTCAAGATCTTCAATCTCTAATACTGAATACTCAATATTAGTGTTAAATGCTAAAGCCTTATTTGCTGGAATAGTCCATGGTGTTGTAGTCCAAATTACTATACTAGTTCCTTTTAAAAATTCTTTTTTAGTTTCCTTAACTTTAAATGCTGCATAGATTGTATTTGAAGTATGATCCATGTATTCTACTTCAGCATCAGCTAATGCTGTTTTTTCTACCGTCGACCAAAGAACTGGTTTAAAGCCTTGATACAAGCTACCATCTAGAAGGAACTTTCCTAATTCTCTTACTATTTGAGCTTCTGCCTCAAAGCTCATCGTTGAGTAATAGTTTTCAAAATCTCCAACTACTCCTAAACGTTTAAATTCTTTAATATGAACATCTATCCAGCTTTTTGCAAATTCTCTACATTCTTGTCTAAAATCTTTTATTGGAACTTCATCTTTATTTTTTTTCTTTTTTTTATATTGTTCTTCAATTTTCCACTCGATCGGTAAACCATGACAATCCCAACCAGGAACATATACGGAGTCCTTTCCATTCATTTGATGAAAACGAGTTATCATATCTTTTAAAATTTTATTTAAAGCAGTACCCATATGAATATGACCGTTCGCATAAGGTGGTCCATCATGAAGTATAAATTTTTCTTTACCTTTTGAGTTTTCTCTTAGTTTTTCAAAAATTTTAAGTTTCTCCCATTTTTTCAAAATTTCAGGCTCCTTTATCGGTAAACCGGCTTTCATTGAAAATGCTGTTTTGGGAAGTTGTAAACTGTCTTTGGACATTATTTTTTTACTTTTTTTATATCAGTTTTAATCTGTTGTTTTAATTTTTCTATAGTCTGAAATTTTTTTTCTTTTCTAATAAACTTCTTAAAATGTACATGTAGCACTTTATTATATAAATTTTTATTAATTCCAAATATATTTACTTCTAATAATAAATTTTGGCCATTAAATGTTGGCCTGTAGCCTATATTAGCTACTCCTTGTTTATTAAAAAAATCGCTGTTTACCTTTACTGCATAAACTCCAGGCTTTGGTGCTATATAATTATTCAATTTTAAATTACAGGTTGGGTATCCTATTTTACGTCCTCTTTTTTTCCCTTCTATAACTTTTCCAGAAATAACCCAATTACGATTTAAAAGTTTATTTGCTTCTATAATTTTTCCACTAGTAATTTTTTTTCTTATTAATGTTGACGAAATAATCTTTTCATTTTTTTTCAAAGGTCTCGTAATAATACTCTTGTAACTAAATTTTTTTTCAAATAATTTAAGTGTATTTAAATTTCCCTTTCGTTTAAAACCAAATTTAAAGTTCCTACTTACATAAATATATTTGCAATTTGTTTTTTTATAGATAATCTTCTCAATAAATTTTTCAGCTGTTAAAGAAGAAAATTTTTTATTAAATTTTATAATAATAAGAAAATCTAATTTAAGTTTTTTAAAATGATTTTTTTTTTGTTCTAAAGAATTTATTCTATGATTTTTAATTTTTTTATTGAAAAACATTACAGGTAAAGGCTCAAATGTCATTACCCCAAACGGTAATCTGGATTTTTTCGCTTTTGTCTTAGCTTCTTTAATTATTTTTTGATGACCTAAATGCAATCCATCAAAATTGCCAACCGCAATTACTCCTTTTTTATGTTTTGAATTTAGATTTGCATTATAATAAACTTTCATTCTACCACTTTAGTTCTTTTTGATAAAAATTTACTTTTACTTTATATTTTTTTAAAAGTGAGACTAGCTCTATATCGCTACTATATTCATCTCGGTGAACTCCTTCAGATATATAAACACAATCGAAATTTAAAATATTTGCCCCTTTAATGTCTGTTCTTAAATTATCTCCTATTGCTAAAACTTTTTCATTTTTTTTAAAACACATTTTGTAGACTTCTTCATAAGGTTTTCCAAAATATATGGCTTTTCCTCCAAGATTTTCAAAAACTTTTGCAACTGATCCAGCGCAAAGCTCCTCAACATTACCTCTATGAACAGTCAAATCTGGGTTTGTGCAGATTAATTTTTTTGATATATGGTCTTTTAATAATATTTTATAATAGTCTAAATCATTTTCATGCTCTTTAAATAATCCAGTGCATAATATGAAATCACATTTATCAATCTTAGTTGCAAAGTTTTTAACCTTTTCAAATATTTGTGCATCTTTTGACGGGCCTAAGTGGTAAAATGTTTTTCCAAATTTTTTTTGATTGACCGAATGCATAGCTGCTTCTCCAGAGGTAATCACATTAGAGAGATATTTTTTGTCCATTTTCATTTTTAATAAGAAATTAACTACATTTGAGCTTGGCCTTGGCGCATTCGATAAAAAAACGAATTTTTTGGAATTCTTTCTTAAATTCTCAACTACTTCTATTGCTTTAGGGTTAAGCATTATTCCATCATGAATTACACCCCATAAATCTATTATAAAGGTATCGTAATTGTCGTATATTTCTCTCAACCCTTTTAATTCTTTCAATTTATTTGCCTCTTTGTTTATTATATGTTTTTAAAGCTCAGTTTTATTGGTTTTTTTTATGATTTTTGCCTCTTGAAATATAATTAAAACATACCATATCAGGACTACATTTAAATTTATAGGAGAAATAATATATGAAATTTAGACCTTTGCACGACCGTGTTCTTATAAAAGTGCTAGACAGTGAAGAAAAAACTGCTGGCGGAATTATCATCCCTGATACAGCTAAAGAAAAACCCCAAGAAGGAGAAGTTGTGGCTGTTGGGCCGGGAGCCAAAAATGAAGACGGAAAAATTGCACCAATGGATGTAAAAATTGGTGATATCGTAATTTTTGGAAAATGGTCTGGAACAGAAATCAAAATTGACGGTAAAGAATACAGCATTATGAAAGAGTCAGACATAATGGGAATTTCAAAAAGTAAAAAATAACGTTTAGAGGAGAATGAAATGGCAAAAATAATTAAATTTGACACAGAAGCAAGATCTAAAATGCTTACTGGAGTAAACACTTTAGCAAATGCTGTAAAGGTTACTTTGGGGCCAAAAGGTCGTAATGTGGTAATGGATAAATCATACGGGGCACCAAGAACAACTAAAGATGGTGTGTCCGTTGCGAAAGAAATTGAACTTGAAGATAAGTTTGAAAATATGGGCGCTCAGATGGTTAAAGAAGTTGCAAGCAAAACCAATGATAATGCTGGTGATGGAACTACTACTGCTACAATTTTGACTCAAGCAATTGTGAACGAAGGTTTAAAATATGTAACAGCAGGTATGAACCCAATGGACATCAAAAGAGGTATAGATAAAGCTGTTGAGCATGTAATTGATAAATTAAAGACATCTTCAAAAAAAGTAAAAGCTAATGAAGAAGTTGCACAAGTCGGAACAATTTCTGCTAATGGTGAAAAATCAATAGGAGACATGATTTCTAAAGCAATGCAGAAAGTTGGTAATGAGGGTGTTATTACAGTTGAAGAAGCAAAAGGTGTGGAAACTGAGCTTGATGTAGTTGAAGGTATGCAGTTCGATAGAGGTTATCTTTCTCCTTACTTCGTAACTAATGCTGAAAAAATGACAACTGAACTTGAAAATCCTTTGGTTTTGCTAGTTGAGAAAAAATTAACTAACTTACAACCAATGGTGCCGTTATTAGAATCTGTGGTTCAAGCTAACAGACCATTAATGATTATTTCTGAAGATGTTGAAGGTGAAGCTTTAGCAACTTTAGTAGTAAATAAATTAAGAGGTGGTCTAAAAGTTGTAGCTGTTAAAGCTCCTGGCTTTGGTGACAGAAGAAAAGCAATGTTAGAAGATATTGCTATTCTAACTGGTGGACAAGTAATCTCTGAAGATCTTGGTATCAAATTAGAGAGCGTAAAAATTGGCGATCTGGGTTCTTGTAAAAAAGTTAAGATCGATAAAGAAAACAGTACAATTGTAGCTGGTGAAGGTAAAAAATCTGATATCGAAGCAAGATGTAATCAAATTAGATCTGAGATCAATGAAACAACTTCTGACTATGATAAAGAAAAACTTCAAGAGAGATTAGCTAAACTTGCAGGTGGTGTTGCTGTAATTAAAGTTGGCGGTGCTACTGAAGTTGAAGTTAAAGAGAGAAAAGATAGAGTTGAAGATGCGCTTAACGCAACAAGAGCTGCTGTTGAAGAGGGAGTAGTAATTGGTGGTGGTTGTGCCCTGCTATACGCTGCACAAGATTTAGATGGTGTCAAAGTAAAAGGTGACGACCAAAAAGCGGGTGTTGAGATTGTAAAAAAAGCTCTTCAAGCTCCAATCAGACAAATTACTGCTAATTCAGGTGTCGATGGTTCTGTGGTTGTAGGTAAACTTTTAGAAGGTAAAAAAGCTTCACAAGGTTACGATGCTCAGAACGAGGATTATGTTGATATGTTTGCAAAAGGAATTATTGATCCAACTAAGGTTGTAAGATCAGCATTACAAGATGCTGCATCAATAGCTGGGTTATTAATTACAACTGAAGCGATGATTGCAGATAAACCTGATGACAAAGATGCTGGTGGCCCTGCTATGCCTCCAATGGGTGGCGGCATGGGTGGAATGGGCGGCATGGGTGGAATGGGAATGTAATTTCACAAAAAAAAATTTTAAAAAAAGGCTGTTGTACTGCAGCCTTTTTTTTTACCTCAAATAATTATTTAATGGAGTTTACTTTTGAATGAATTATATAAGATATAAATGTTTAGAAAATTAAGAAAAAGGTACAAGAATTTTATTAAAGAGAAATTCCTAATAACTGACATTGAAGGGGATAGCATTGATTATGAAATCTTTGATTCTTCAGTTAAAAGATTATCAAATCCCATAGGATCAAGTTTTGAAATTGGTGTAAGGCGTGGAATGGGAAGCAAAAAAATTATAGAAGCGTATAGAAAGCATCATCCTAATTTACCTAACCATATTCACATAGGTTTAGATCCTTATGGCCATATGCCTTATAATTTTTCTGAAGATAGAAAATTCAGCACAGATCATACTTACACAAATTTAATGAAGAGAGAAATGATAATTAATTTTTCTAAAAAATATAATGAATTTAATTTTATAAACTTGGATACTCACGAATTTTTTAAAAGGTTCAAAGATGGTTATCCAATTTATTCAAAAGTGAAAACAATAATCAATAAATTTGAAATAGTTCATTTTGATGGTTTACACGATATCGAAAATGTTACTCTTGAGGTAGATTACTTCTTAGATCACTTGAGCGATCAAACAATATTTATATTTGACGACACAGCAGCTTTTGACTTTGAAAGTATTAAAAATAGATTAATAAAAAGTAATTTTAAATTAATTGAAAAAAGAGAGAGAAAAGCTAGTTTTGAATTCCTAGTTTAGTATAATTATTTTAAATAGCTTAAAAAAAATTTTAAATCTTTATTTTTCTTTTTTGCAGTAAATAAACAAGCAGTTGAGCTAAGTATTAGTCCATCTTTTAGTATTCTTAAATTATTATCATTCAGAGTCTTACCTGTAGAAGTTATATCCGTAATTATTTCTGAAGAACCTATAAATGGATAAGTTTCAGTAGCACCAAGGCTAGGTATCAATTTATATTGGGTGACACCTTTAGAAATTAAAAAGTCGTTAGTCAAATTTGGATATTTAGTTGCTACTCTCAACCTAGTATTTCTTTTTGATCTTATATCAAATGATAGTTCTTCAAGATCGGCAATTGTCTGTACATCTATCCAGTCATCTGGCACAGCAATCACTAAGTTCGCATTTCCATAATCAAGTTTTTTTTCAATATTTATTTTACCTTGTAAATTTTTGCCTGACTCTTTTAAGAGGTCTAGACCAGATACACCGATATCTAGTGTTCCATCTCCTAATCTTTGAATAATTTCTTTAGCATGTAGAAATATAATCTTAGCATTGGGTTTATTTTCAATAGTGCCAAAATAATTTCTTTCTTTTTCACTTTGAATAATTTTTAATCCTCTATCATTAAAAAATGATATTGATTTTTCTTTTAATCGTCCTTTACTTGGCAAACCAATAGTAATCAAATTATTCATATATTTTTTAAGTTTATCGCTGCACCAACGGCGGGAATACTTTTTTTGGCCCCTAAACTTTTAAGCAAATCATCATAGCGACCACCTGAAGCAATTTCTTTTGAACCCGAAAATACTTCAAACACAATTCCAGTATAATACTCAACATCTCTACCAAAATTTGCAACAAAATTAATATCTTGATTAAGTCTTTTTAAATTTCGTATAGATTTAAAATTCTTAAATATATTTTCTTTAAGATTATTTTTTTTTGCAAAATTTAATAACTCATCATCTAGTTTTGAAAGTTTGCAATTAATTTTTAAAAAAGTTTTAATAATCTTTACAATTCTTTTTCCATTTGCAAATGATCTTGGATCTTTAATCTTTTTGTCAAATCTTTTTAAAATTTCTGATATTGACCTTCCAGCAATCACTCTATCTTGATCAAGATTCTTCATTTCATAAAATCTTTTTTTATCTGTATCAAAAGTTATTGCATCAATATCTGTGTTTTTTTCTAATCTCTTTAAAAGTTCCTCAAAATATTTTGGTCTCCAAAAGTGTCTTATTAATCTTAGTTTCCATCTTTCAGGCATCTCAAGAGCATTGATCAAACTTTTAAATAAACTTATGTCGCCTATTTTAATTTTAATTCTTTTCATTTTAATTTTTTTGGCTGAACTTAAGATTGTGCTGATTATTTTGAAATCGTCTTTAATGAGATTTTTTGAACCTAGAATTTCGATACCTAATTGATCATTAATAAAGTTTGCGCCTTTACCTCCTGATCTTCGATAGGCTTGACCAGAGTAATAAATTTTTGAGGAAGATTTGTTTTGCAAGAAACTTATACATGATGCAACTGTTAAATCTGGTCTTAGGCACATCGTTTTTCCATCTTCTTTATCAAAGGTAAGCATTGAACTTCTAAATTTTTCACCTGATCTTTCAATGATATAATCTGAGTCTAAAAGAACATCAGGTTCTGATAAAACAAAACCATTACTCTTAAAGGTTTTAATTATTGCTTCAGATAATTTTTTTGATTTCATTAATTAATTCTCTTATTTCAATTGATTTTTCTTCACCTGAGCTTAAGTTTCTTAAAGTCGGTTTCCCTGATTTAATCTCATTTTCGCCATATAAAATAACTGCTGGAGATTTTATTTTGTTCGCATATTCCATTTGTTTTTTTAGTTTACTCTCCCCAGGATAGATCTCTGCGCTAACACCAGCCTTTCTTAATATTGTTTGAACAATTATGTAATCTTTCATTGAATTTTTATCGAAAACACAAATTACAACTGGTTTAGATTGTTTTACTTTAAACTCTTTTTTTTGCATCAAAGCATAAACTAAACGATCTAAACCAATTGATATCCCTGTAGCAGGAGCATCATAATTACCAAAATTATTAACCAAATTATCGTATCTCCCCCCACCTCCTATGGAACCAAACTGAATAACTTGCCCTTTATTGTTTGTTACATCAAATTTTAAATTCACCTCAAAAATTGCACCAGTGTAATATTCTAGTCCTCGAATAACTGAGGGATCAAATTCAAAATTATTAAAATTGTAATCTTTAAAAATTTTCAATATCTCCACTAAATCTTCTGTTTCGGGTGAATTCTTCTTAAGCGTTTCTTCTATCGTTTTAATATCCTCTGGCTTTAAATTTGCACCTTTTGTGAAATCACCTGATTTATCTTTTCTTCCCTCACCTAATAGTTCTTTTACTCCGCTCCAACCAAGTCTATCAATTTTATCTAGAGCTCTAAGAACAGTAAGCTTTTGTAGATTGTCGTTAATATTTATATTTTTAAATAATTCTTCAGTTATTTTCCTTGATGAGATTTTGATTATATAATCTGATTTTGTAAGACCACATTTTTCAAG
>Ga0315330_10000099_pt1 | contig 42327 bp, 39 predicted proteins | sample M140m34915metaG_FD_203453 | JGI IMG/M metagenome (GOLD analysis project Ga0315330, IMG submission 203453) | Ammonia-oxidizing marine archaeal communities from Monterey Bay, California, United States - M1 40m 34915 | ecosystem: Environmental > Aquatic > Marine > Intertidal zone | place: USA...
CCCATGGTTACCTGATATGCCAGTTCCTCGGAACTAGGACCAATCGCCGGGAGGATCGCTGGGGTGGCGGGCTAGAAGGCCGAGCCCTCTTCCTTAGGGAAGTTCTGAGTGAGATAAGGAGCAGGACCTCGGATGGCTTTCTTGTATGCGTCAGGATCTCTCCCGAACATGACGTCGGAGTGACCATGGCCGATAGCCTCGAACTAGCTGGTATGATGGGGGGATGGGGCATGAACATGCTCCACATTTCCTGCTGGGACGCCTTCACGGGGCCACAGGGCGAACCAGATGACCCTAGGACCATCACACGAAGATTCAGGGATGCTCTGGGCGAGGGGGTGCCAATCATCTCAACTGGTTCGGTATGGGACGGGGCGGATGCCCAGTCAGTTTTGGATCAGGGGGCAGACCTGGTTGGCGTAGCAAGGGCAGCCATAGCGCACTCCAGCTGGGCATCGGATGCCGTGTCGGGGGACTACTCGCCCCAAAGGCCACCATTCTCGCCAGAGCACCTAATCGATCAGGGTCTCAGCCCGACCTTCGTGGACTACATGAGGCGATGGCAGGGATTCGTCACCGACGGCAGGCTGTAGAAGAAATTCCAATACTGGCATTCTATGCAGCACCCATGGACGAGAGGGCGTGGCAGGTTCTGCTTGCAGCGATAATGCTGCTCGCAACATTCAAGATCAGCCTCATCACTTACCGGAGGAGGGCATTCCCAGAGCCTCACTATGACTGGGAAAAGATAGACACAAGCGACCTTTCGTTCCCGGATGGATTCATCTGGGGGACAGCAACTGCTGCTCATCAGATAGAGGGCGGTCAGAGCAACAACTGGACCGACTTCGAAAACAGAACCGGCAAGGAGCCGAGTGGCATCGCCTGCGACCACTGGAGAAGATGGAGGGAAGACTTCGACCTCCTTTCAGAACTCGGAGTTTCCTCATACCGCTTCTCGATAGAGTGGAGCCGACTCGAACCGAGTCCGGGAGCGTGGGACGAGGAGGCCATGCAGAAGTACTCGGACATGGTTGACGACCTAATTGGAAGGGGCATAAGGCCGATGCCGACCCTACATCACTTCTCCCATCCCTCGTGGTGGGAGGACAGAGGCGGATTCACCGAGACCAGCAACCTCCCTCAGTTCCTCTCATACTGCGAGAGGGTCTTCGACTCCCTCTCCGACCGAGTAAAGGTATGGTGCACCATTAACGAGCCCACGGTCTTCTCGGCGATGGGCTACACACTAGGCCAATTCCCCCCTGGAAGGAGGAGCATCAGACTAACGCTGAGAGTTATGCGTAACATGATGCGAGCCCATGCGATGGTCTACAGGAGCCTGAAGCAGAGGGACCCGGATTGCTCCCTGGGAATCGCGAAGAACATCACCCTATTCGATCCGGCCAATAGATGGAGCCCCATCGATTGGCCCGTAGCGAGGCTCCTAGAATGGCTTTGGAACGGTGCATGGAGGAAGGGGATCATGTCTGGCAGGATGCTATGGGCCAAGATACCCGATGCGAAGGGGTCCCTTGACTTCGTTGGACTGAACTACTACACCCACTTCATCACCGGACTCTTCATGCCAACCTCTGCCGACGAGCTGGACTTCGCAAAGAGGGAGCACGAGACCACTACCGAGTTCGGCTACCCGATGTATGCGGAGGGGATGAGGAGGGCGATCGACTTCGTAGCCGAACTAGGGGTGCCGATAGAGATAACCGAGAATGGGGTCGCCGACTCCAGCGACTCCTTGCGTCCAGAGCACCTAATGAGGCACCTCTGGATAATCTCAGAGGCCATCAAGGATGGCAGAGACATCAGGTCGTACCACCACTGGTCCCTGATGGACAACTTCGAGTGGGCAGAGGGCTACGAGATGAGATTCGGCCTATATTCTGTAGACTTCGATACTCAAAAGAGGACGCTGCGAGGGAGCGGAGAGATGTACCGTGAAATAATCAAATCCGAACTTTCGACACCTACTAGGGGCAGACTTCAACAGAGGGTCGAGGCAAAAGAGCCCTAGTAGAGCGCCTCATCCCTGGCAAGTGACCCCATCGGATCCCATGCAGGTAGGACGACTGGATCCCCATCCAGGCCCGCAGTCATCTCTTCCGTCAGGTAGTCCCTTGGTGCGGCGATCTCGAACATGTGCTCGTCGAACCAGTTGTCGTTCATCGTGTAGAATCCCTTGACCCCGCTCTCGTCTGATCCCCATGAGTTCTCCACCCTCCACCTTCTGGGACTGCCGTCCACGACGTCAACCCCTGTGAACAGCATTGCATGCGTCATCATAGTCTGACCGAATCTCAGTCGATCCGCCTTCTCCATTCCGAAATCAACTCCGTACAGGCCCTTGAAATCGAAAAGCTCAGCATCCCAGAGACCCTTCTTTCGGGCCATGTGCTTGCCAACGTCGCACCCCATCCAAACCGGCGTCCCGTCCTCGAGGATCCTCTGGGTAACTCCCTTCATATCGTCCGAGGGGACGTTCAGGTACACCACCGGAGGCCCTCCAGCAACATTCTGCAGGAAATCCACGGTATACGTCTGGTAGTACTCGTTCCTGGGGTCGTTCACGATGCATACGTAGTTCTCCCAATCGACATCCACGTACTCATCCACGAATTCCAAGGGAGTCATCTCCCCCTTTCTGTGGAACTCGTTATCCTTGTCTCGCCACTGCCAGTCGAATTTCTCAGGGGGTGTCCCTAGGTGGATGCACAGTATCCTCCATATCTCGCCCATCCTCGATTCCTTGTGGCTCCTCGCCTCTCCCTCCGATCCACCGTTGTCCAGAATCGATCTTATCTCGCTGGCAGTCGTTCTCAAGATGTCCTTCAGAATTCCATTCATTGATCTGGTGCTGCTGCTGCTGTGAGATTCTGGGTATGCAGACATTGGGACTAGGCCATGCTTCCTGATCAGATTCATCGCCATGTTCCATTGCCCGCCGTCCCCGATCGGGTCACTGAGCAGGAAGTGAATGGTCCGGTCGTCCACCGGGCGGTCAGAAGTCTCCAGGATGGCCTCCAGAAAGTGATTGGCCCTTTCCAGCTTGTCCCAGAAGTGGATGTGCGCCTGGCTGAACTCGAAGTTCTTCACATTCATCTTCTTCATTGCACCTACTCTGAACAGGTTCAGCGTAGCGAATAGCCAACAGCGACCACTCCTCCTTTGATTCGTAACGCTCCATTCGTCCAATTTCGTGCTGAAAGAGAAATCCATGTCCTGAACCAGGTCCCTACGAAGTGTGAGTGTCGTGAGGTCTGCATTGCTCACAGCGTTCTGTGCGACCCCTGCCGTTGGATCAGCCTCGAAAGCCTCTCTGAATTCCTTAATCTGCTTGTCAGTTACACCCTTTGCCATTGTTCGACCCTCAATCCATGTCCGACGCCGGAGAGAGTTAGTAATTGCCCTGCTATATCGGAGCGACCTCTGCGAGGCCTGCCGCGATGAGAATCTCAGCTAATAGTGAGGGGCAGTTCTCAATATCCCCCTCAGTTAGGACAACTTCTGATCCATCTGCCATCATTATCGGGTCTTCCACATCCTTGAGTACCCTGATCCTGAGAAGCTCCGAAGCCTCCTCTTCAACTTCCTCCTCCAGTGTCCTCGACTCAGAGGGGGAAGCCGCGTGTTCCGGGAACTCATCCATCTCCCTGATCCTGTCCTCCTCGTCAAAGTCAGGCTCTTCCCACTCCGGCTCCTGTCTCGATAGGGGTGGTGGCGCGGTCGCAGGGGTGTCTTTGTCATCCCCTGCAGAGAAATCCTCGAGAGTCTCGATTACCTCGTTCACAACTGAAACCGGCTCAGCTTCGGTAGATCCGATCATCGAAGACCATGAGGTGGAAACCTTGTATTTCTCAGCAAGATCTCTGACTCCATTGTAGAATACCCTCTCTGAGGGGTCGTGCCTGTTCCAGTCAAGAGTCTGGAATCCAATCGAACTGCCGTTAGTCGAACTAAGCAGATTCGATGAAACCGCGTGCCTAGTGAAAGAGGTCAGGCGAATTCTGGTCAGATCCCTGACGCACGTCCGCGCAACTCCGAGCCTCCTGGATAGCAATTGGGCCTTGGCCGTCATCCCCTCGTCCCTGACCGTCTCAGATAGCTCAGTTTCCATGCTTTGCAACAACTGGCCAACTGCATCCCAGAAGACAACTCCTTCAGCCATGCCAACGTCAACTGGTGCATCGCTGCTCTTCTGCTTCCGAGTCACTTCTATCAGTGTCTTGTGAACTCCTTCCAATTCGTTCTTGGAGAGCCTACGGGGACCAGAACCGACTACCATGAACGCGACCTATCTAGCATCACGAAGAGGAGATACATCAACAATTCCTCGGAAAAGTAACAAGACGACCCACCCGCGATAATAAAATCCAAGTCTTCCTTCGGTGAGGTGCAGGTGTACCCGAGTGGTCAAAGGGGGAGGGCTCAAGATCCTCTGCATAGCGCTTCGCAGGTTCGAATCCTGCCGCCTGCACCACTCAGAAACTAACCAAGTAGTGTCTTGAGAAGCTCTATCGAACCATCCTTCCCCTTTTGGTCCGTTACAGTGTCGGCAGAAGACACAACTTCTGGGTAGTGGTCACTGACTGCAACCGAATATCCTACCAGGTCGAACATCGGGATGTCATTGGGAGCATCCCCACACGCAATTACTCGCTTGGGATCGACTCCCCTCTGCTCGAGGGCAATGCTTAGTCCTAGAGACTTGTTTAACCCAGGACTGGCGATGTGAACCGCAAAGCCGGTTGAGACCACTTCTAGATCGGACCACTCACTATCTGCAATGAGACTCTTCATCAGTTCGAATGAATCGGTCTCTTTCAGGCACCACTCAGTCTCCCTCCACCTGTTCGACTCAATCCCACCAGAGTCCAATCCTTCGATTTTGGTAGCCAACCATTCCGCTGCATCCTTTGCCCTCGAACCATCGGAGAGTGATTTTATTTCATGACCTTCCATACTGTCCCAGACCATTCCGCCGTTCTCTGCGACAATGAAACCGGAAGTGCCGATGGCCTGCAATATCGGAGTTACGTTCGGCAGAGTCCTACCCGAAGCAAGGGAAACGGGCATGACTTCCCTGTCAACCCTCCTAGCAAGACCGACCAATTCGTCATGAAATCCTTCTCGATCTAGTAATGTCCCATCTACATCGAAAACGATCATGTCCCAATCTCCAAGATTGGGTACTTCGACCATGCTCCTTCGAATTGACGCACGTTCAAGATACCACCGACATATCTGCATCATGTTGAAGCGATGCCTGATATTGGGAGGTTCATGGACGAAGACTCCGAGGATTTCCTTTACCTCGACGACGAGGAAGGAGAAGAACCTCAGAAAAAACAGTCTAGGAAAATCTCACTTCCCAAGATGCCAATCCCGAAGAGGAAGCCTGCAGGAAATGACAAACCTCGAAGGGAACAGGCACCCAATCCCCTAGAATCAGATGGTATTGAGATTTCATTGGATGGGACCTTCCAGTTCGACTGGGGAATCAGGGGGATGGACTGTCCCGACTGCGCAATGAAGGCATCCAGAGCAGTCAAACGATTACCAGGAATACAATCTTGTAGGATTTCAGTCGCTGAGGGCACGGTTGAGATAACTCAGGACATATCGGACGGCACGGTTTCCAGGGCTTCATCTGTCCTATCTAGCCTGGGTCATGAACCAGACATGGGGTGGCTCAGAGCCGTTGGAGCGAACCCAGAAAGAGTAGCTATGCGCATGGGAGTAGACACCAAGGGACTTAGAAAATCTATCCTCAGCATACCAGGGACACTAGATGCAAGGGTAGACAAAGGGCATATCGATGTTCAAAGGGTCTGGATTTCCGATCCGGAACTGAGGGTGGCATCCGAACAGAAAATGTCCGAGGTACTCGGAGGTGGGCACACACTGTCTCCAGTAAGGGAATCCGGATTCAGGAAGGACCAGATACAACTTCTTGCAGCAGTGCTGTCAATCCCTCTGATAATACTCGTAGGCTTCATAGAGGAATCCGAACAGATTCCCTCTGCAGTCTCTTGGGCCCTAACTCTCGGGGGCGTCTCCTTCGCAGGAAACCAATTGTTCAAGGAGGCAATAGCAGGGCTGAAAAATCGTGTTATTGGATTTCAGGTTCTAACTTCCATGGCCGTGTTGGGTGCAATTGCTCTCGGAGAGCTGATGGAGGCTCTGATGGTCGTATCTCTAGTCGCCTTTGCCTCTCATCTCGAGAACAGGGCCCTGATTAGGGCGAGGCAATCAATGCAAGGAGGACTCGACAGGCTACCACGAAGAGCCAGAGTGGTAACCAATGAAAAAACAATGGAAATTGGGAGCCCAAGATCCCTCAACGTGATCAACACTCTCTCTTTGGATGCATCCTCTTACAGCGATTGCGACAACGACCTAGTTCCTGTCGAGGCTGTCGAGGTAGGGGAAATGATCGAGGTAAGATCAGGAGAGACGGTACCTGTAGACGGGGTAATCATAGAAGGTACGGGAGCAATAGACAGAGCACCTCTGACTGGAGAACCGATCCCCATCCCAGTAAAGGTTGGAGACTCGGTCGAGGCGGGCCTGGTTCTTGTCCGAGGACCTCTAGTAATCAGGACAGAGGCTACTGGCGATGGAACCAGGCTTTCCAGCTTGATCGATTTGGTTAGGCACTACAAGGATCAACCAACAAGGACTCAGAGTGTGATAGAGCGTTTCACTCTGGTTTGGACTCCTCTTGTGGTTTTTGCCTCCCCAGTAATTGGGTTCTTGTTCACAAACTCTACCGAACAAGCGATTTTGACAACTTTACTCCTATGGGTTGTCTCATGCCCTTGTTCCCTCCTTCTTGCTTCTCCCGTCCCACATGCAGCGGCACTTACTACTGCCTCTGGTTTCGGACTGATAGCTAGAGGTGGCGATGTTCTGGAGTCAGCAGCAGAGGTAAAAATTGCATTATTGGACAAGACCGGGACTCTTACCAGTGGAAGGCCGACAATCTCCGGAATCCACGTCGCCAAGGGAGAGGATGAGTCCAGGGTACTCAGAATTGCAGCAGGTCTGGAGACTCGCTCCAACCACCCATATGCACGGACGATTATCCAAGAGGCAGAAAACCGCTCCTTGGGTCCAATGAGAATCTCCCAGATCAAGGATGGGGAAGCAGGAGTTATGGGTGTCCACAGGGGAGATTCGGTGATGATAGGAAGAGCCGACTGGCTTCGCTCACAAGAGGTTTCCATTCCAAAAGAAATCGAACTATCACTGGAAGAATCCAGGGAAGCAGGAAAGGGCGCAAGCATCCTCTCATTAGGTGGGTCTGCAATTGCAGCCATATCATTTGCTCACGATGATGCCAGAGATGGGGTCCTAGAGGCCGTCAACGAGCTAGCCTCTCACGGCGTCAAGGTGGAGATACTCAGTGGTGACGAGCAGGCAAGTGTCGAAGCCTTTGCTTCGGAGATTGGAATCGATCCCTCCCTATGCAAAGGAGGAGTTGATCCAGAGGGCAAGGCAGAATACGTTACCCGGGTCTCTTCTGAGAACCGTACAATGATGGCTGGAGACGGTTTCAATGATGCAGGCGCTCTAGCGGCAGCAGATATTGGGGTGGCTGTTGGAAGTGGGGACCAAGTCAACCTAGATGCTGCGGACGTCCTAATCCCAGGACAGGACCCTCGGGTTCTGGCTAGGATGATAGTTCTCGCAAAGAGGACTCGACGGATAGTGTATGCCAACATAGCCATCTCTGTAATAGTCACAATGATCCTGGTCACTGCAGTTTTGTCGGGCTTGAACATAAATTTGGCTGCGGGAATAGCCCTCCACGAGGCAAGTGCAATCATCATCATTTTGAACGGCATGTGGGTGTCCGGAACCGGGTCTCAGAGACTATCTTCTCTAGCCGACCTCGCCAGGGACATTTTCTCCGATCTGACAGAGATTTGGGCTATTTTGTCAGGCAAGGATGAGGAAGACACCTCAGCGACCGCTTGATTAAGTGGTATTATTTCCCGATAACATGGCACCTCCCGATGTCGAGTCAAGGGTAGCGCCCCCATTGGTCAACTGCGCCCAATGTGGAGGGATGCTCCCCCAAGGGCTAGGGGAAATCGAATGCGTCCTCTGCGGAGCCATGTGCCGAGTAACTCACCAACCAACTATCATCGCCCTCATGGGGGAGAAGGTACAGTGCCCGCATTGCATGACAGTAGTCGAAGCAGGAACGGACAAGAGGCCAGTGGATTTGTCCTGCGAGTCCTGTTCAGGAATTTTCACACTAACTAGGAAGATAGTCAAGGTAGAGGTCCAATGCCCATCATGCGAAGCAAATCTGAGAATCAGACCTAGGCCCGGGAAGAGGGAACTGACGTGTCCGGGATGCCAGAAACCCTTCTTCGTTACATTCTAGTCTCGAGAAGCGAATGACCGTTAGAAACAGGCATTTCTGACCATTTTCAACCCTCTTGTCTCAAATACCCCGAAAAGGGCGTCGAATCGGGGATGGGCACGTGAGTGAGAGCAAGCCGGCAGACTCGAACGACTCAGAGGGTTTGGACGAACTAGACGCTCTCAGAGCAGAGCATGCACTATCCTCTACAGCAATGGGGGCCGCAGCAAGGGCTCGTGAAAGGCTGGACGAGGAGTCAACACTTCGCTCTGGAATCCGGAGAGAGCGTAGAATGAGAATTTCTGAGATGACCGAGAGGGTATCAGGGATGCAAGGTGCAATGAGGAAGGCTAACGAGATACTATTCGAAGAGCAATTACAGCAGATAGAGGCTGACCTACGGGACGAGTTAGAGGATGAACTAGAGAGACTAGAGAAGGAGGCTTTGGAGAGGGAAGAGAGGCTCCTAAGAGAAGAAATGCTGCACCGTCTCCGTAGAGAAGAGAACCGCCTCCGCGATCAACTTGATCTAGAGAGGGATAGGAGGATTGAGGCTCACTCATCTAGAATTAGGAACAGGCTCAGGGACGAGATGGAAGTCGATTTCACCAGAAGGAAAGCATTCCTAGAGGAGAGGCTAGAGCTCGAGGCAAACCAGGGGATGGAGAGGATGGAGCGCAGGGTTGAGATGGATCTTCGCGAAGCGATGGAATCCGAGATTCATAGGAAGGCCGAGGCGTTTAGGTTAGAGCAGGAGATAAAAATGCGAGATAGCATTGCCAAGAAGAGGAGGAAGCATGAGGCAAAGATGGAGAAGCAGCTTGAGAGCGAGCGGGAGTCTCTCGAGAAGGAATTGAAATCCGATATCAGTGTCCGTACCAAGGCTCTTCAGGAAGAATCCGAGAGAGCTGCCATTGGCGATCTAGACCGCAGGTTTAGGGCAGAGAAGGATAGTATGGAGGCAGCTCTAGGCCTAAGGAGACAAGAACTCGCTCTAGAGAGCGAAGTTGAGATGGAGCAGAGGGTTGCCGATTTCGTCAAGGAGAGGGAGTCAGAAATGATGTCCAATCTCGAGAAGCAGATGTCGAAGAGGGGGGACATGTCAAAGAAGGACATCAAGGAACTGCTCAAGACCCTAGAGTCGGAAATCCGGCTGAAGATGGAAACAGCCCTACTTGATGCAAGACACAGAGTTATGGACCAAACTAGCTCTTAGATTGCCTACGATTCAGTGATCGCTCTAATTCGACCATCTGCTTCCCTTGCAAACTCCCAGTAAGACTGACTAGCAGGGTTTGACTTGCTTGGCTTCTGTGCAATCACTATCGGTGCCCCCTCCAAGGGGGCCTCTGCAATCGCTACCGATCTTGGAATCTGAGAGTCAAAGACTCTGTCCCCGAAGTGCTTTCTAGCATGCTCTGTAACCGTTTCACATAGCTTGCTCCTTGATTGGACCATAGTCATGAGTATTCCCAACAGCCCCAGTCCAGGGTTAACTGATTTCTGGACTTCTCTAATCGAGGAGATTAGCTGACCCATCCCTTCCAAGGCATAGAACTCGGCTTGGATGGGAATCAGTATCCAGTCTGCCGCGCATAGTGAATTTACAGTAAGCAGACCCAGTGATGCAGGAGTGTCGATGATTATAACATCGAATTTTTCAATTGCCTCGGAAAGAGCGAGTTTCAGCCTGTTTTCCCTGCCAACCCTAGTTGCTAGATCAACCTCTATCCCAGACAGGTCCAAATCCGCGGGGAGAATCCACAAGTTTCGTACTCCAATGTTCTTAGGTGGTCCCCTGGCCTTGTCAGGGTTGTTCTTCTTCCAAGCTGCTTTCATCGACCCCGTTAGTAGATCGGGACCAAGCAAGCAATCCTCGAGCTTCAGAGAGTTATCACCGACGCCTCTAGAGAACAATTCGTTCATTGTCGGCCCCACGCTTCTCTTGTCAACACCGAAGGTCGTTGCCACGTTTCCCTTTGGGTCCATATCCACGAGTAGGACCTTCCTGCTTCGGATCCCGTAATCATCGCTCCCCAAAGCCAGAGATGAGGCTAGGTTTACCGCAGTGGTTGTACGCGAACAACCACCCTTGTGATTCACACATGCAATCACCACCGCCACGTGTCTGACTGTGGCATTCGGTTAATTGGGATTCCCGATTACTGTATTACTGGGACGTTAACTTCACTGAGGATCTTATTCACGACTCTCCTCCCTGTGACTCCTCGAATCTTAGACTCAGGCTTGAGCACAATCCTGTGGCTGACAACATCTAGGGCTACTCCCTTCACATCATCAGGAATTACGTAGTCCCTCCCATCAATCGCTGCAGACGCTCTTGATGCCTTGAATAGACCCTGACTGGCCCTTGGCGACGCTCCAGCCTCTATCCTTGGATCCGCCCTCGTCTTCTGAACTACTTGTACGATGTATCCTAGGATGGCAGGATCGATGTGGACGGTTTCAAGAGCCTTCTGCATCGCCACAACCTTACGAGGTTCGACAATCTGTTCCACGTCGTAGTTGTCCTTTCCTCGTAGCTTTCTCCTCTGCAGAATCGCCTTCTCCTCGTCCATGGATGGATATCCCATGCTCATCTTCATCAGGAACCTGTCCATCTGAGCCTCAGGAAGAGGGTAAGTCCCCTCCTGTTCAATCGGGTTCTGTGTTGCCATGGTTACGAATGGAGCAGGTAGTTTGTGAGTAATGCCCTCAATTGTTACTTGCTTCTCTTCCATAGCCTCTAGTAAAGCAGCTTGTGTCTTTGGAGGAGCCCTGTTAATCTCATCCGCTAGAAGTATGTTGGTGAATAGGGGGCCAAACCGAGGTCTGAACTCCCCGGTCTTCTGGTCATACATGTAAGTCCCGATGATATCCGCAGGGAGAAGATCAGGAGTGAATTGAACCCTCTTGAATTTGCAACCGAGTGCCTCAGCGAAAGTATTCGACATCAGAGTCTTTGCCAGTCCTGGATTGTCTTCGATCAGAATGTTTCCGTTGGCTAGGATTCCAATTGCAACCTTTCGTATGTTTTCCGGCTTTCCGATGATGACCTTGGCAACCTCGCTCATTAGATTGTTAGCATGCCCAGAGACCGATCTAATGAGGTCCTTTGAGCTAGAACCACCACCTTGAGCAATCGTCACACTGAACCCTCTTGTCTCCTAGGCCGATTCCATGACTACTTGAGTGTTAGGTGACTTTGAACATCGCATGCTCTTTTCTTATCTGCCCCAGAAATGGTCGTCCTTCCTGTGAACGGCCAGCAACTCCTCATAGACATCCTTCTCCATGGAGGTCATCTCCATCTTCCTAAGTTTCCTAGCATGAGATTCAGGAATGTCAACTAGCAACACGTCGCCCTCGTCAATCTGCCTTCCCACTGTAACTCCATCAACCGAAATCGCCACTTCCGCACCCTGCTTTGCTTCCTTCAGGCTCTCTTGCCCCGATCTGATGGATTTAATCCGTCCTACTCTGACTCCATCTTTGAGAAGGCCCTGTCCAATGTGAATCCTGCCTCCAAGAACCCTTACTCCAACAACTGCTGGCTTAGAGATTCTGAATGTATGATCAGGGAGGAGCATAATCCTGCCAGGATATACGACCAACTCTCTCCTCTCCTCTTCGAGTTCGGATTTCCTGGCTTCTACCCACTCTTCTCGCTCTTCCAGAATTCTGTAGATAATGTCCGACCCGATGTGCTTTACTCCCGCCTCTGAGGATGCTACTTCTTCCTCGGCCTCTTCAAGAATCTCCGTGCTGAATGCTAAAATCAATCGGTTTAGGGGGTCTGTAGATGCCTCAGCGCTACGAACATCCCTGCGGCTGACTTTACCAATCGATGCATCCCTAATTGGGACGCCTATCTCCCTGAGCTCCTTAGCCAGAGCCTCGAGGCCACCAACCGTGTCCGATTTGATGCAGACACCCTCCTCGTCGAGATCTATAGAGAGGTTGGCTTCCTCGTTAGCCGCCTCTATTGCAGCACGCCTCTCTTCGTCAGAGGAAACTACCCGAAGTGTAGTACCCACTAGCACGCCATCCAACGAGGGAGCGCTGATCTTGATTCCAGCAGCCGCGTAAGCCGTCTCAGCGTTATCCCACCTGTCACCGGCATCCCTCATTTCACTCATCCCTCTTGGGGAGAAGAGCCCCTTCACACGCGTGCTTATACCTCCTCTGTCTCCAACTAGCACTATCTCATCCCCCTTGCGGATGGAACCCCTATGGAGGATTAGATCCAGGGTCTTTCCGAGCCCCCTCTCCTCCTTCATCTCCAATACGGTCGCTTCTCCGGAACCGTCCACATCTGTCAACTGGTCAGCTAGATATCGTTCTGCTAGGCCGATTACAACCGCCAGAAGATCCTGAATGCCCTCCCCTTCCCTAGCAGAAACTGGGACCATTGCAATCTCCTTGGTGAAGTCCTTGATCCTCTCATACCTCTCTAGGTTGAATCCCTCTTCGGCAAACTGCCCTACTAATTCCCAGTATTTCTGATCGAATAGGCCCTGCACCTCCTTTGTCTGATCCCTCATCGAGATGGCCATCGACCTGCCTTCTTTGCACTGCCACCCATGTAACCTGTCGACCTTATTCCCTGCGACGACGAAAGGGGTCTTCGATTGCTTAAGGATCCTCAGCGACTCTCTGGTTTGTGGCCTGCAACCCTCCATCACATCAACAATCAGAATCGCAATATCGGCTAGGGAGCCTCCTCGAGCACGAAGAGAGGAGAAAGAATGGTGTCCTGGCGTATCAATGAAGAGGAGTCCCGGGGAGTCGAATGTCTTCCCTCCTAATAGTGGCGCACACAGATCATTCAGAATTTCCGATGGTACTTCAGTGGCTCCGATATGCTGGGTGATTCCACCAGCCTCTCTGTCCATCACCGAGGAACGACCCTGCTCTCCTAGGGACCTAACGTGATCTAGCAAGGATGTCTTACCATGATCAACATGGCCTAGGACAGCAACGATGGGTTGTCTACGATCTGACATTTCACCCACCTCATGCTCCTTCCCCTTCAGAATTTATTTACTCACTCGTAGATGTGCGTCTCTGCGTCACGGGTCCAGTCGACCAAACCATCAGGGAACCAAAGACCCAACTCGAAGGATGCCGTTTCCTCCCCGTCAGAGCCATGAATGACATTGTGGCCAATGTCCATTGCTAAGTCCCCCCTGATAGTCCCTGGGGACGCAGTGCGACCATCAGTAGGGCCGATTATGTTGCGTGCTACGCTGATAGCGTCGACACCAGTCCATGCCATCGCCACTACAGGGCCAGATGTGATGAACTGGATGAGGCCTGCGTAGAAGGGCCTCTCGTTGTGAACCTCGTAGTGCGCCTCTGCCAACTCCATAGGGGGGGTCAACTGTCTAAGTCCAACTAGCCGTAAACCCTTGGTTTCGAATCGACCGATAATGTCGGCCACCAAGCCTCTCTGTACGCCGTCGGGCTTAATCATCACGAAGGTAGTCTGCATGTCTCCCATGTCCCGGCCGAAACACCCCCCCTATTTCAACGAAGTCACCGTAGCAAATCCTTGATGAGCCTAGTACCATTACGATAGAACATGAAAAATATCGCTCCATTGCTATTATCGGTATGTTTGCTACTTCCAGGCTGTTTGGATAGTGTAAGCGACACAGTCAACCCCGAGAGGGAACTATTTGATGACAATACATTCGTAAATGAGGATCAACATATCAAGCTGACATGGTCTGTTGATTCTGTAGCGACTATTAGAATGGAGTTTGACAAGCAAGAAGGCCCAAATCTAGATTTCTACACCATGACCGAGATAAATTACGAGAAGTACGAGCAATGTGCCGAAGGAGAGGACGAGAGCTTCGTTTATTTCGCTGATCTGAGCGATCCAAACTCTGGCGGGACAAGCCTGCAAGCAAATGTCGATGCTGGAACATATGTGACGGTAATTGACAACACCGACTGTCCGGAGGCCCAACCTCCTAATCAGGGCGGGTTGTTCTCATCTGACGAAAACGACAGGGCAAGGGTAGACTACAGGATAACTGCTCAGTGACGTAGGCAGACTTATTTTTTTCTCCCAGACATGGGGAAACATGGTAGTACAACTTCTCGAAGTGTTCTGCTGCTTACTGGATGTCTTCTTCGCCGGGGCCGCCGGTGCGAGCGCATTACCTGCATTCGGTGAATCGAAAGGCCCTGTCACCCTTTCAAACCAAAAGAGGAGCAATAAGTGCGAATTTGACAGTTGCCGATCCCTCACATTTAGGTCGACTGATTACTGTTGGAAGCATCAGGATGGGAAACCCCACAAGTCCGATGGCCCTGCTACAATTCCAACTAATGGGGAATCTTCCTGGTGGGAGTCGAAAGACGAGCAATCCTAGAGATTACTTGATGCCGCCCTTCTCATAGCGACGAGTCCACTTGAGTCTCCTCGCATTCCTCTTCAGTTTGAGCATGTTCTTGCGGGACTTGCTGTCCTTGAACCAGTAGACAGAACCGTCCCTCTTGACGAACATCATCCCAGTACCGGGCTCAATCTCCTCGTTTGTGAAACTGCAAATCCTCTGCTCTGGCATTATAATCACCTGGAGCCTATCCTTCTAGCTTCTCTACCAGTGTCTCTGAGCATTAGGATGTCCCCACCCTCGCCAGAAACGGGATCAGGTCCTCTTACAGGGCCTAGAACATTCCTCGTGATGATTCTTCCAACGTCTCTAGGGTTGTCAGAGTCTAGTACTCTTACCTTGACTTGCATTGCCTCTCCGGTCAGTCCTGTCCTACCTACTATCTCAACGACTTCAGCGGGCCATGCTTCGGTTGCCATTACTCAAACCTCCAAATCATGACGAGAGGGTCTCGAAGTGCGACTTTACTTCGTTGAATCTATCCATCCCCTCTTTCTCGACCTGCATTACTGCGATAGCAGCCGTCCTGGTACCAGTGCTCATTCCAGCGGCTTCTGCGAGGTATGCTTGGTCCTCTACATAGATGAACGGAATTTCCTTCTCCTTGCAAATCATGGGGATGTGTGCAAGCAACTCCCCTGGATTCACATTTTCAGCCATGACGACCATCTGCGCAGTGCCTCTCTCTGCAGACTTGGTGACCTCATTGGCTCCCTTCTTTAGTCGGCCCTTGCCATCCTTGCCTAGGCTCTTGACCATCTCGTAAACTTGCTCTTGTACGTCTTGGGGTGTTTCGAAAACAATATGTACACTCATTGGATCATTCCTCGTGTTAGTAAGCCGCCGCACGGCATGACTGATATAAACGCAGCGTATTGCCCCCAGTCAGCCGTTATGAGCGACTTTCTCAATGAGGCTACTCAAACCCCTAGCCAATGCGGGCGCTGCGGACACGCTAGCCCTGGGATTTGGCAGAGAGTCGGTTGTGTATACCCCATCGACGTGGTTGGCGAGCCGGGACAGCGCCCCTCCCGTGAACAGTCCATGCGTACATGCTGCGTGAACCTCCGTAGCACCCTGCCTCCTGAGCGCGTCACTAGCCCTGCAAATCGTTCCTCCAGTGCTGATCATGTCATCGACAATCGTCACAACTTTTCCAGAGACATCTAGGTCCTTTGGAGTATGTTCAATCGTATGGGCATCAATCCTGGTCTTTTCGAGATACGAGAAATCGCACCCAATTAGGCCAGCCACCTCAGTCGCTCTGGAAATAGCGCCCTTGTCAGGACTTAGTATGAAGTCAGGAGATACACTATCCTGCAACTTCTGAGATATCTCGGGCATGGAGCTAACGAACTCAATCGGAACACCCATCCCCTCTAGGACCTCTGGGGCATGCAAGTCAAGTATTGCAATCCCATCACAAAAGCTCGAGACCACTTCTGTCACGGTTTTGGCCGAAACAGACTCTCCAACTGAGAACCTCTTGTCTTGCCTGGCATATCCATAATATGGAATCGCCAGGAAAACACCAGGGCCAACGTCTTCGGTACTACCTCCCCATTCGTCCTTCAAGCTAGAAAGATCCCCTCTTCTGACGTCTCTAATCGCCCCCAGCAGCAATATGGTCTGCATTATCCCTGAATCGGGAAATGTATTGGATACCAGAACTACTGATTCAGATCTGACAGACTCAATTGATTCTGGAGGTATCCTGACATAGGCTTCTCCATCGGGAAATCTCCTACTCTCAAGTGAGACGTACTCCATGTCAAGGAGTGGGGCTAGTTTCTCAGCAATCCCAGCGCCCGAGGCGCCGCTAAGAACAGGCATTTGAGCACAGGGACAGGCAGTCCCTTCATGATGCTTCTTATCACTCTGAAACTCAGAAAATGTCGAATTTTGGTGGGCACGACAGGATTTGAACCTGTGACCTCCCGGTTATCAGCCGGGTGCTCCAGCCAAACTAAGCTACGCGCCCTTGAGCATCATCGGCACACGGGATTGTGATTTGAAGGCTACTAAAGGATTCACTCACTCTTCTTCGTAGTCTTCGTCGTTCAATTTAAGGAAACTGGGAAGAGTCACCAACCTAGAAAATGTGCACTTCAGGATGACTTCATCAAGCCTAGAGGTAGTCTTGGCCAATTGTCCACAGGGCACTGCAATAGTCTCAGGAAGGCCATGACGGGCTCTAACCATGAAATGTGGTTTAACCAGTAGACCCTTGTAGGTGCGCTTGATTTTGATTAGTTCAACAACGTTGCCAATGTCCATTCCGTCATTGTCCAGGACTGCTCGATCCAACAACTCGTCCGGAGCATAGAGGTCCTCTTGGATCCTGACAGTGTTCCTCCATCTTCTCTGCAACTCTCTCATTGATTTTGAAAGCTTGATTCCGCCGTCTGGCCTAATGCTGTGGACCAAATCTTTCGCTAGAGGTGCCAGATCAGCTGGTTTCCTCATGAACTCACTAGCCACATCGTCCTCGACTTTGATCCTCAGTGACCTTACGAACTCATCTCTGGGGTGGAATCTCTCTCCAACAACCACTCCTACGTGTTTTTCTCCAACGTAGACATCTCTGTGTATCATTTCTTGTATTTCGTAATCCTCTACCATTTCTCTCCCTCAGGGAGGAGTGCATCCCCCGTGCTTCTCCTGAGCCTCAGACTATGGAGTGGCACTTATATTATTCGTTAATCAAGACTGATAATTCAATTGGATTTTTTTAGTAATAATGAATTTTTCAATTGGAAAATTAATTTTAGTTTAATTTTTATTATGATTATCAGAAAACCAATTTTTCACTTTCCGAGCATATTTCGTAACCCAGGACATTCTCGGAGAATGTTGATGAGCATCCCTCCTCTGCCCTACACGTGGACGAGAAACTTGCTGCTCTTTCCGAAATTCGCTCTCGAACAGGACAAGCCCAGACAAACGGGCTAAAGGACTCAGTAATCTCCTATTTCCTGGAGACTGATCCATCCCTTAGTCGGGCTATTGAGGAGGCAACTGAAAACTTTCAGAGCCTAATCAACGATTTGGGGGATGATCTATTTTCCATGGGAGAGGGCGAGTTAGTCGAACATCTGCAATCTGATTATGTTAATTTCTATTCAGCTGCCACTGTGAATCCGTACGTAGCAATTGCTGCACGTGGACCTTGGATAGTCACCTCGCATGGGGCTGTAATTCACGACAATGGCGGATATGGGATGCTTGGGATGGGCCATGGTCCAGATGACGTGATTCATTCAATGAAGCAGAATTGGGTTATGGCCAATGTCATGACTCCTTCATTCAGTCAGAAGAGACTCTCTGAACGCCTAAGGAAGGAGGTTGGACATACTAGGGGAAGTTGCCCATTCTCAAGGTTTGTATGTTTGAATAGCGGTTCTGAGTCTGTAACAATATCCATTCGTATCGCAGATGTAAATACACTAAGATTAACTGGAAAGGGAGGAAGACACGAGGGAAAACCAACCAAGATGCTGGCCCTAGTCGAGGCATTCCACGGAAGGACCCACAGGCCTGCTCAGATTTCAGACTCGTGCAGTGAGAAGTATGAGAAGAACCTCGCCTCATTCCGTGAGAGGGATAACGTAATCTTCGTACCAAGTAATGACCTAGAATCACTTAGATCGGCATTCAATCAAGCGGATGAAGAGGGCTTCTTCATCGAACTGATGGCTATGGAGCCAGTTATGGGGGAGGGGAATCCTGGGCTTTGTGTAACTAGGGAGTTCTATGATCTGGCCAGAACTCTTTGTTCTCAGCATGGAAGTATGCTGATAGTCGACTCAATTCAAGCTGGACTTAGGGGTCAAGGTTGCCTAAGTATCGTTGATTACGAAGGATTTGAGGACTGTTTGGTTCCAGATATGGAAACTTGGTCGAAGGCCCTCAATGCCGGTCAATACCCACTCTCAGTGGTAGGACTCTCGGAGCGAGCAGCTGAATTGTACGTAGTTGGAATTTATGGGAATACTATGACTACCAATCCAAGGGCCCTGGAAACTGCCGTTTCGGTTCTCGACAAAGTAACTCCAGAGTTGCGGAAAAACATCAAGGAAAGGGGAATTGAATTCGTCTCAAAATTGAGAGCACTGGCAGATGAGATTCCTGGCACGATTACCGAGGTCCAAGGTACCGGTCTTCTCCTATGCGCAGAATTGGATCCAGAGAAACTCCCAGTGATCGGATTCGGATGTGTCGAAGAGTGGTGTAGGAACAATGGATTGGGCGTGATCCACGGAGGGCAGAACGCTCTGAGGTTCACCCCTCACTTTGCAATTACTTCTGAGGAGATCGATATGATCGTGGATATTCTTAGGGAAGGACTTCTGAACTTCACTTCTAAGACTATAGAGGCTAACTAAACAGATGCGTTTCCATGCCCAAAAGTGTGCATGTTTCAGGCCCATCAGACGGACTCAGAGAAGCTCTTGAAGAAAGGCTAGAGAGGGCCGGAGCGGAACTGGTTGAAGATTCGGAGAGAGCAGAGGTAACTATTCAGATTGGGGCTCAAGCAAATAGCGACATCTCAATCGTATCCCCCGGTTCTAAATCTCCTGATTCAGGCATCGTAATCGAATTATCTGATGTCATTATTCCTAATGGCGGAAGAAGCTGGGAAAATGGGGTTATGATCGATTGGACCGAGAAAATAATTGGTGGAAAGAAACCAGATTCAGAAGCGCAAATTAGATTCTGGGTCAATGTAAGAGACGTAGTCGACGCAATCACTACAATTTGCCTGAATGAGAAAGAAAACATCCCCAACGGAAAATACAGGATGTGTGGCAGAAGAGGGTGGCGGATGGAAGATGTCACAGACGAAATTAGGGTACTGTGGGAACGATATAACCACTCAATCAACCATTCTCATACAATTGAATCGCTGTCCGAAGTTCCTAGCCCGGTAAGGGGGCTGCACTCTAATGTTGGAGAAAGGCCAGATCTGAGCAAACTCCACGAAGTTCTGATTAGTTCGGGAGGAGATGGATGGCATCCATTGGTGTCAATGCGCGTATCTTTGATGGAAATGATAGCCAGCTCGAAATAACTCAGCGTGAACTCTTGTCGTCCAGAACCTTCAGCCTAACATCTTGAGCTAGACCTTTGCAAGTCTGCATTATCTTTCGAATTCTAGTTCCTGCGGCACTATTTCCTGAATCATGCTTCTCGGCATCTTCGAGAGCATCGGTCAAATCGTTTATCATATCCTGAACCATTTCTCTAACTGACATATTCTGGTATGATAAAAGGCAGATTAATAGCCGTTTCTCCCGAACTCTTCTCATTCATTTCCAAATAAATCGGAACCGAGCAGGGGGAGGATAAGGCTCGCCTCGCCCTCAACAACAACCTGATCCGCTTCAGGCCTAATTTTGCCCCAAGAAATCGCTTCCTTGAGTCTAGCACCAGATAGTGAACCATCGTATTCTGGGGCAGTAGTAATAGAAACGGCGGAATCCATCCCTGAATCCTCCCTGAATTGGTTCCACCAGATCACGTGATGCTTCGAGATGCCTCCTCCAACCATTAGGCCATGACTTTCATTCGCAGTCCAAATCAGGTCAGAAAGGATCTGCTCATCGGCTAGAACGTCAATCATAAAATCAGGGCTCCTTTGCCTATGCATGAATAATTGTGACCCTATTGAGCCATCTGTAATTCCAGGAATTACCATCGGGATTCTATTCTTCGCGACCCAGTGCAATAGTGAGTTTTCGTCTTCTATCCGGTCTCCTATTGCCCAGCAAAGCTCCACTGATCCGAATCCCCTCCAGGGGTTGTCACCATCCTTCGACTTCCTCTCGTCTTCAATCTCGCTCAGCCAAGGAAGCAGAACCCTCTCCAGTATTTCTCCGTAGCATTCGTTGGGAATTACCACATTGCCCAATCTGTTCAGCCCCTCTCTTCCCAAGGCAATGTCGTCCAGACTGAAATCTCCGTGGAAGTAGTCTCTGTATGTCCTTGCTATGTCGTGGTCGAGAGTTCCGCAGGTAGTGATTACAACATTGTACGATTTTCTCTTCAACGCCTCCACGAAGAAACCCCTGGTTCCAGTAGCGCAGAGGCAGGCAGGGAATGAAAGCCAATTGAGGTTCCCGTCAACATCACTTTGCGAAATCGCTTTTCTCAGAATATCTCTGGCACGTGATAGCTTGGATGCTGTGAAACCACCGGCCCTGCCCATCTGGTCAATCAGGGTTCGAACGTCGGATATGCTCGAGAAGTCATAGTCCTCAACAGGAACGTCAAAGTCGTCTCGCGAGTATCCGCTCATGACAACCGCACCGAACACTTGACTTCAATTGGTTGCATTCTGGAGATTGAAGATTCTATCCCTGATGTTAGCAGCCCTCTCGAAGTCGAGCCTATCTGCCGCCTGCTTCATCTCCTTCTCCAGCCTAGAAATGAGAACAGAATTGTCCTCGCCTTCCACTTCCGCAAATCCTTCAGGGTCTCCGACCCACTCTGGTTGGCTCACATTATCAAGAACGGAATCGGAAGAATTCCAAACTCCGGCACCCAAACCGAACCTCTTGGCGAGCCCTTCCAGGCCCTTCTTGCCAGGCGGCTTGGCAACCATTCTCCGGCCCCCGCCGCTTCCGGTTCCAGCGACACCAGAAAGCAGGTCTTCTATCTCGGAACCCATTTCAGGTAGAGCCTTCTTGATTGTCGTTGGCACGATCCCATTCTCTTCATTGTGCTTTCTCTGGAGGGACCTCCTTCTCACGGTCTGACTGATTGCTGCCTCCATCGAGGGAGAGACTGAGTCCGCATACAGGATTACTGAACCATCCTGATTCCTTGATGCTCTTCCTATTGTCTGAAGCAATGATCTTTCGTTTCTGAGGAATCCCTGCTTGTCAGCATCGAAGATTGCGACCAAGGAGACTTCCGGGATGTCCAGCCCCTCTCTCAGCAGATTGATCCCAACAATGACGTCAATTAGCCCCAGCCTTAGGGCCTTGATGATCTCCGTACGCTCTAGGGTGTCTATCTCACTGTGTAGGTAGTGTGCTTTGACCCCCATTCTTTCCAAGTACTCTGCGACTTCCTCTGCAAACTTGATCGTCAGAACTGTGACAAGAACCCTCTGGTTCTTACTTACCCGATCACCGATCTCACTTAGAAGGTCCTGGACCTGGCCTTCGGTTGACCTAACTTCTATCCCGGGGTCAAGGAGCCCAGTCGGACGAATTTCCATCTTTGCTATGCCATCTATCTCATCGAGCAACTCCTCCATACTGTTCTTAGATTTGGGTTTCCCAGTTTCGGACTTCTTAGCCCCGCCTCCTCCATCAACATGAATCAGGCCAAGGGGAATCTCTTGGTCGGTAACCTCTGCGAGGTGCCTCAACTCCCTCTCACCGGGGGTCGCACTGACATACATCATCTGTGGAATCATGTTCTGAAACTCATCAACTCTAAGCGGCCGGTTGTCATATGCCGATGGCAGCCTGAATCCATGATCGACCAAGTTCTTCTTCCTGGAGAAGTCCCCCCCATACATCCCGCCAACCTGAGGCAGTGTGACATGAGACTCATCCATGATGACTAGGTATCTATCTGGACCCCCATGGAATTGCTCGCCGTTGCTTGCAAAGAAGTCGAGTAGACAGTAAGCCCTCTCGCCCCTGGTCCTCCCATCGAAGTGCATTGAATAGTTCTCCACTCCCTTGCACGAACCAACTTCATTCAGCATCTCCAGATCGAATCTAGTTCTCTGATCTAGTCTGTGTGCCTCCAAGCCACCGTCATTTGACTCGAACCAGTCCAATCTGGTCTCCAACTCGTGCTCAATGTCCTCGAGTGCTTGATTGAACCTCTCTTCGCTCGTCATGTAGAACTCCCTAGGGTGAATCCAAGCTTCTTCGAAGTCATCAAGTGGTTCCCATGATACTGCCTCGCAGACTTGGATTCTCTCGATTCCTTCCCAACCGAACCTGACCCTAATCGGGTCATCTCTGCTTGGCATCCATACATCAAGAACCTCTCCTCTAAGTCTAACATCCCCTCTCGTAATCTCACCTGTTGTCCTTCTGTACTGCAAATCAACCAGTGCTCTGACTATCTCCTGTGGATCTGCTTTCTGGCCGACGTGCAGTCTGAGGTGATTCTGCTGGAAGACCTCAGGAGGGTTGAGTCCGTAGATCGTGGAAACAGTACCCACCGTAATTACGTCAGGGCGGGATACTAGAGAGGCCACGGTCGAGAACCTCTCCTGTTCGATTCGTTCGTTCATCTGCAGTTCCTTGTCGATGTATAGGTCTCGACCAGGGATGTAAGCCTCGGGCTGATAGTAGTCATAGTAGCTAACGAAGTACTCAACCGAGTTTTCTGGGAAAAGCCCTGACATCTCTTGCCAAATCTGTCTTGCTAGGGTCTTGTTGTGCGAAAGGATCAATGTCGGAAGCTGAAGTTCCTCGATGACCTTGGCCATTGCGAAGGTCTTCCCAGAACCAGTCACGCCAAGTAGAACGCATCTTTCCTGCCCTTCGTTCAATTGCCTGACTAACTGGTCAATAGCCTGCTGCTGGTCACCAGCGGTCTCATAATCTGCCTGAAGTCTGAACATCCCAACGCCTCAATCAAGCAACCCGTCACTGAAGTAGTCTACGTATGTCATACTAGCTAGCAGAATCCATCCTGTCAGCATGGACGAGCGGAACAGAATCTTCTGATATCGCTCCATTCCTTCATCAGATCCCGATGCAGACTCGGCAGATTTCGTCATCACGAATATGTTTACCAGGGCCATGACAATTACTGACACGATCCAGAGAGAGTGTCGAAACCTTCTGGCTTCAGTGAACTCATGCATCCCAGTGAGGAGAAAGCATACCATCCAACCCAGGGTCAAAGCAACGCTAAGGTTCCTAGTTGCCACATCCCCATAGCTTGCCGGAAAAGAACGAATCCCCTGTTCCCTATCCACATCCTTGTCCATTAGTGCGTAGTTGATGTCGAAAGCAGATATCCAGAGGGCCACTCCCAGTGAAATGAAGAAGACCTCTGGGAACCACAGGAACTCCGTCCCACCATCGAGTATTCCCGTGATGGAAGCCCAACCATGAGTATCCGCTGCGATAGCGACCCAAGCACCTGCTGGAGCCAGGGCCAAGCAGAAACCAATCCAGAAGTGACAAACCCAAGAGAACCTCTTCGTATAGGGGTAGATCACGAATGCGATAACTGGAAGCCAGGCCATCTTTAGAGCGACTTCGTTCAACATCCATGCAGCGAACAAGAGCATCCCTAGAAATGCCGCTGCGAGCATCCAAGCAGTCTGCATCGACATCGTACCGGATGGCAGATGCCTGGAGGAAGTTCTAGGATTGGAAGAGTCGATTTCTCTATCAATAATCCTGTTCAAAGCCATTGCCAGGCCTCTGGCTCCAACCGCTGCGATGACTATCCAAACGAGATCCATTCTCTCGCTTCCAAACTGCTTGTCAGCTAGAACGAAGCCGAGCAGAACAAAGGGTAGGGAGAACAGGGTGTGTTCCACCTTGACAAACTCAAGCATCTCCTTCATGCCCATTTTACAACCTCTTTGAGAGCCAGGAATCTATCTTCTGAACGAGCTCGGAGTCGTGGAGAGTCACTGCAGGCCATCTTCGAACTGGCAAAGGCCCCCCTACCGAAGGGATTGGGGCAGTTGCATCCCATGCAACCCTAGACCTGGAGACATCGAAGTGCAGGTCCCTTCCCACATCGAATCTACAGAATAGTTGCCATAGCAGCCTCCTTCTCCAATCCTCACTCTCCAAGTCAGCATCTGAGTCTGTGATGAACAGCCACCTCAATCCCTTTGATGCCTCCAAACCCCAAATAGAATCCCTGATTGCAGCAATCTTCTCCCTCTGAAGGTTGGCCAAATGCTCGTCCGCATCCTCCATGCTCTCCTCCGGCTTGGGACCACCTTCGATATCAGTAGTGATTACCATCATGGAAGGGCGTAGCATTCTTGCCTGAACAACACCCTCAATCGCAGATGCTGAAATGACTAGGGAATCGCTCACCGGAGCTGCCTCGACATTCTCTATTGGGTCTCCATCCGCAGGTGATGTCGCGTCTATGATCAATTTGTCATGGATGTTCTCCCATGGAGAAGTGTGTGCCAATGAGTCAGCAACCATACCCTTCAGAGTCACCATGTCACCAGGGATGCTTACCTTCATCTCTAGAGCATCAAGCAGGGAGTCGAGATCCTTCACCACATGATTCTCATCCACAACGACCACCACCTTGAGGAACATCATCTGACCAGCACCTAGTAGGCCCAGAGCGGTCTTCCTAGCCTGACGAGGGAATCTTTGCTTCGAGGAAACGATTGCTAGATTGTGAAAACCGGTCTCCAAGGGTAGGAAGGTGTCAATCACGTCCCGGTGTTGGAACTTCAGGACGGGTAGCAGAGCATCTCCAATAGCCTCCCCTAGGTAACCGTCCTCCATTGGGGGGACTCCTACTATTGTCATCGGAACCGTAGGGTCCTTCTTGTGTGTGATTGCGGTTACATGCATCACTGGGTACTCGTCTTCAAGCGAGTAGTGTCCGAAATGGTCTCCGAACGGGCCCTCTGTCCTAACCTCGCCTGGGATGGTGTATCCCTCGATAACGAAGTCACAATCCGCAGGAATCCAGAGATCGTTGGTAAGGCATTTTGTAATCCTCAACCTCTTCCCGCTCAGGAGACCTGCAAATTCGTACTCCGTCAAATTATCAGGTAGTGGGGAGATAGAGCTGAAGATTACCTGGGGTGGCCCTCCTAGGCAGATTGCCACTGGCATCCTTCCTTCCGAGGAATCCGCATGATCCGCACCGTGTTTGTGCTTCTGCCAATGAAGCCCGACTTCTTTTGGTCCGAAGACCTGACTCCGATACATCCCCATATTGTGCACTCCTGACTTCGGGTCCGCGGTTACAACCAGGGGGAGGGTCATGAACGGCCCCCCGTCATCTGGCCAAGTAACGGGAATAGGCAGTTTGGTCACATCTGGGTCATCTATCCTTACTTGCTGACACTTTCCTCTCGAGACTCTTTTAGGTGCCATTGAGATTCCTTGCCTGAGTAGTTTGATCCCAGTCCATGGCCTTCTCAGGATGCCGCCAATGTCAGGTTTCATCAAACCGACCATCATTTCTCCAATCTCGCTAGGCTCATCCACTCCCAAAGCTAGGTTTGTCCTATCCCTGGTACCAAAGAGATTCATTGCAAGCGGGAATCTACTGATGCTTCCATCCTCCAATCTCGGTTGATCGAAGACTACCGCTGGACCACCTCTCTTGACCAAACGATCTGCTATACAACCGGCTTCGAACCTGACGTCAACGGGGTGGCCTACCCTTAGCAGCTCACCCCTAATCTCCAGGGCTCTGATGAACTCCTCGAGACTACTCCATCCCATGGTGATTCGTGATGCTCCTGACATGAGAAGGTTCGCCTTCCAGGGTCCTCTGCAAACCGACGGATTCTTTGAGGGGTGCTCTACCGATAATCCGTGGAAGACGCAGGAACCGTATGCGACGTTCTCGTTGTGGGAGCCGGTCCGGGTGGGGGAAACGCTGCTTTACAGTGCGCTCGGCAGGGACTCTCGACTATCCTTATCGAGGATCATCCAGAGATTGGTACTCCTGTCCACTGTGGCGAATGCATCTCCGAGATTGCCTGCCAGAACCTCAATCTGGATCTCCCCGAGGAAGTGATTAGCAAGAGAGTCAAGGGAATCAGAGTAATTTTCCCCGATGGAACCGAAAAGTGCCTTACTGAGGAGGGGTATGTCTTGGAAAAGCACCTGTTCGAGAGATGGATAGCCGAGGAAGCCGTCGCCGCTGGTGCAAGCCTACATCTCCGTCACAAGATGCTATCAATGGAGAGGGTGGAGGGAGACTCCTTCGGAGGATGGGTATGCGATGGCAAGGGAGATCAGTTCCCTATCAGAGCCAAGATCGTAATCGATGCTTCAGGAGTGGCTGCCGTCTGCTCTCGTTTGGTGAAGCCCGATGGTGAAGCCCCATTGAACACTAAGGGGAAGGTAGTCGCAGGGATGCAGTACGAGTTGCTTGAGGTCCCCACTGATGGCTACCTTGACTTCTACATCTGGCCAAAATATGCTGAGAAAGGGTACCTGTGGATGATTCCCAAGTGCGAAGGACGCGCAAACGTGGGCCTAGTTACCGAGGACAAGCCTAGGACCAAGAAGGCTCTGGACGAGTTCATCGCTGACACTCACTTCTCAGACTTGGAACAAGCCCTGCCTCCTTGGAAGGAGAAGGGCAGCCCGGCCTTCGGGGGGACCATCCCCATCTCAGGTCCATTCGACAGAACCCATCACGATGGGCTAATGCTCGTCGGTGACGCTGCTGGCTTCACTTCCCCACTATTCGAGGGGGGGTCTCACCTCGCTCTGAAATCAGCGGTTTTCGCTGCCCAGACTGCTGCTAAGGCAATCTCTGAAGGAGACCTCAGTTCGGAGAGGCTGTCAGAGTACACCAGGCTGTGGAAGGCAGAGTTCCCGCCCTACGACAAAATTCTGAGGGGGAAGACCGCCCTCTTCGAGCTCTCCGACGATGAGATGTCAGTTATGGCTACATGCTTCCCAGATGAGATGTCAGACATGGGGGCAACGGGGAAGGCAATGGTGGGGTTCAGGCTATTGCTCAGAAGGCCCGGGCTATACTTCAAGAGAATCGTCCCAGCGATGCTGGCCTTTGGATATAGCAGGGCGAAGTATTACGGATGGTGAACAATGCTCACCTTCCTTGGATACACTCTAATCTTCCTAGCCCTGCTCGTTAGCGCATATCTCGTCATTCGTCCCGAGGCTAGCTCAGATCCACTGGTACGGACAACTTCAATGGCGGCACAGTCAGCTCCATTCCTGCTACTAGCTGCATCCTTCCTGATCGAGGCTACGACACTGGACCTTGTCTCTAGATATGTGGGCGAAGGGCTCCCACTCTTCTATCGAATTTCTGCCGTATGGGGAAGCAGGTCCGGCCCTCTCCTGATGTGGGCCTCAATCATGAGCGTGATCACATGGGTAATGTCCCGAGACTCGGCAATGGATAAGACAACTATCCGAGTCATGCACTCATGGACGTCCTCTCTCCTCCTGGTCTCTGCTGCCCTACGCCCATTCGCCCCCGCCGCTCCTGGATCCGCGGGAGAGATTAGTCCATTGCTTCAGACAGACCTGATGGTCATTCACCCTCCAGTAGTTTTCGTATACTATTCTCTGTGCATGGCAACTGCTAGCATAGCACTGTCTGGTCTGATTATGGCTCGCCCATCCAAAGAGACGCACTCCTCTATGATAAGATGGGCCAGATACTCATTCCTTGCAGGAACCATTGGTATTGGGCTCGGTGGTCTTTGGGCCTACACCGTTCTTGACTGGGGAGGGTACTGGGCATGGGACCCAGTCGAGACAGGCTCTCTGCTACCTTGGCTCGCTCTCCTAGCCATTCTGCACGCCAGAGCTAAGCCAAAGGCAACTAACCCCTATGCATTCACGCCTGCGCTGGGTATGATTTGCGGGGCTCTCGTCATGCATGCAACCCTGGTTACCCGCGCCAATGGGGTCTGGGCCTCAGTACATGCATTCGTTGGCGATGGTGAGAATTCGCTCCCTAGAGACCCATATGTCCGCGTCATCGAGATCATCGATTTCTCCGCCATTGGATTCGAGATCATGATCTATCTTCTCTCCGTCATAGGTCTTCTATGCCTATCCGTCGCCCACGTCCTGAGGGAGCAAATGTCCCATATCAAGTCAAAGGGGTCGCAAACGTTGTTTGAGTCGAATAGAACTCTGTCCATATCTCTGCTAGTTTACTTCGCAGCAGTGGGCCTTTGGATCGGCTCATCGGCCGTGCTCTTCTCAGGACTTGCAATAATGTCCCTACTGGTCTTTGGAGACCGAGAAGAGCCTCCGGTGCATTGGATATCAATGGGAGTCCTGCTGATGCTCTTCTCTGGATGGGGCTGGGTCTCCGAATGGTACCAGTCTCTGGCTGGAATAGCGCCATTCCTGTTAGTTTGGGTCCTCCCAGAGGAAGAGAATGATGATTTTTCTTGGATAATCGGTGCAATTACTGATGCCAAAAAGAGAACTATTTCCTCTCGTTCTTTCCCATGGTACCTATCCATGGCTTTCCTAATGCTGACATGGATCCTATTGACGGTAGAGATTGAGGGAACCAATATCGCTGCGCACGAGTACTACGGTGCTCCTCTAATTTCATTGCTTTCAGTCGGCTTGGCACTTTATGCATGGGGGGAGAAAATCAGCGGAAAGGCTGGAATCGTTTTACTTGCCATCACAGCCATGATTTCGGTACTTCTCGCTGCAAGCTCCGGTAACTTCGAACTCCCAGGAAACCCTGGACAGCCGATTACCGACAGTGTTTCCAGAGGTGCATTGTCCTTGTTCGTCCTAACTTGGATAGTCTTCGCGATTCCACCAACATTTGTCAAACTCTGGGGCAAATCTAGAGAGATTCTTCCAGAACTACTCAGGAATGGCCTCTTCTCCCAGCCATCAAAGGCCAGATTGCTTGGAACTCATGTCGCTCATGCTGGGATACTCTTGCTCCTAGTGGGACATGTTCTTACTACCACTCTAGTGGATCGCACAGATCCTTCTCATTTCATTACCCTTGAGAAGGATGTTCCCACCGAGCATCAGGGAATGGAGCTATTGTTCACTGGAGTGGAAATTTTCTCAGCCGATGAAGATGGGTACGAGTACGAAATTGGCGACGGATATGTTGGAGCAGTAATCGAAGTCAGGGATGAGAACGAACTTCTTGGTACGATTAGGCCTGGTATGCTAAGGTTCGACTCACCCTCGGGATCTGTTTCAGCCAGGTCAGAAGTTGACCGACTGTCCGGGATGACTGGGGACACCATTGTGATACTGGATCTTCTTCAGTCCAATGAACTCCTCTCATCGATGATACTGGGCCAGACCGATAAGGTCGAAGAGGTCAGGGTGACAATTCACCACCTACCGGGAAGCCACCTTGTATGGTTAGGATGGACCCTGATAATCTTGGGCAGCGCACTCTCTTCTTTCACAAGGCCCAGCATAGGGATGCAACATAACCCACCGTTTGAATGAAAAAGGGGGAGCCGGTCGCGAGGCCCCTGAGGTGCTATGATGGATAATGGCTCAATCGTTCATATCGACTATGATCTGTACAATGCTAGCAATGACAAGCTGATCGAGACAACTAGGGAAGACGTTGCAAAGGAGCATGATTCCCATGACGAGAATAGAGAGTACTCGCCGATGATAACCACTGTTGGGGACGGGCGACTAATTCCCGGTTTCGAGGCACATCTATCCGAGGCAGAGGCCGGCAAGGAGTATGAGTTTGACATAGAGCCTGAGGAGGCTTATGGAGAAAGAGATCAGAACAAGATCGAGACAATCTCGCAGAACGTGCTCCTTCGTAGCGTCAGAGATCCAAACACCCTTGGGATTGGCGCTCCAGTTGAGATTGGCGGCCGGAACGGAATTCTCCAGTTCATGAGTGCTGGAAGAGCAAGAATAGACTACAACCACCCACTTGCAGGGGTCACTCTGAGGTACAGCTACCAGATCGTCAAGGTTGTTGAGGACAGGGAAGAAAAGGTCCAGACACTGATGAAGATGAATACTGGCAGAGAAGACTTCGAGATCGAATTTGATGGCGACGACCTAACCATGACTCTTCCGGAGGAGATGGCATATGATCAGAACTGGGCCTTCACCAAGTTCTCGTTGGTCACAACCCTGAGGGAGAATGTCGGAGTGGCCAAGGTAATCTTCCGAGAGGTACACGAACCCAGGAAGATCGATGAAGAAGAGTGACTAGATAATCCACGGAATAATTACCGGGATCAATAGCACTAGAAGAATGAAGATACTGCTTAGGCTGCTGATCCTATTGGACAGCATCTCTATCCGCATTGGATGGGAATTTTTCCTCACCTTCCTCAGGAAGGAGTGGATTCCATCCCTAACTAGGTGACCGCCATCGAAGGGGATCATTGGAATCAGATTCGCGAAACCCAGTAGGAAGTTGATCCAGACTAGCCAGAAAAGAAAGTCAAACATCATCAAAACACCATCTGTCCCCAGAACGGATGCAATCGCCCCATCTCCTGCGATCAACATCCTCCTCTCCTCTGGGATCATTGTCTGCCCATCGTTTGCAATTGGAACATTCAGCATCAATAGGGGTCTGATGGCAGTGCTTAACGCGGTCCCGAAGGCAGAATACTCTCCATCGACAATGTTGGCATAACCATCCACGCCTCCAGTCGAGGAAACTAGATTGGAGACTCCCAAGAACGCATCTCCGGGATTCACTCCCCAGAAATCGAGCAAAGTTGAGGTTTCTTCAATACAAACCTCGTCTCCTTTGCACTCATCGATGTAGTATTGGTATCGATCCCCCATGGTGACCACTATCTCCCTTCCAGACCATGACTGACTATCTCCAGACCACGATAGGACCATCAGTATCGCTTCATCACCAGCAGCAATACCATCCATTTCACTAGAGAAGTCCGATAGCCCCGAAATTTTGTTTCCATCAATGTGGGTTATTGTCTCGTATGGCAGTAATCCCGCTTCTTCTGCACCCCCTCCAACAACTATCCCTCTAGCGTGGACACCTTCGTTTTCAGCAGCCATTCCACTGGCTACAGATGATAGGAGGATTAGGACAACGTAAGTTGCGAATAAATTGATGGAAGGCCCAGCCGCAAAAAGCCGCAACCTCTCCCTTCGCGGTGCCCTGGACATCTCTGACTCTTCAGGCTCTGCAAATGCTCCTATTGGCAAAGGGCCTAGTTGGAGAACTCCAAAGCTCCGTAGTCTCATCCCATGTACTCTTGCCTGAATACCGTGGCTATATTCGTGAATTACAATTGCCACAATTAGTGCCAAGGCCGGCCACCAGAATGGCACGAAACTCGTTACGCCCGGAATCAGTAGCAGATCACTCGCTGGCAGAGGGTCATCGGGAGGGCTTATTGCTACTGAGATCGCACTCAGGAACAGTAGTAGAACTACCATGAACATCACAAAGAAGCATAGCCAAATAGAGAACTCCCCGAACACTCGCCAGAATCTCTTGGGCTTGGAAACGAAGTCTAACAACCTCATCCCCCTTCTTGTTCTGATCATCAGAATCACCCCAAGAGCCCTGGTTGCATCGAACCTGTCCAGAATCCCTTCCGACTCAGCGTAAACCAATCCAGCATACCATATTCCTAGCATCACTACCAACCAAATGGGTGCTCCAAGGGAATAAGCTAGGAATAGTAGCAGAAGCGGTACGAGCACTCCCCTGCTCCCTGCTTCCTCTGCCATAACAAGGCACGTCCACTCTTCTTTCTTCAACCTGCTCTCAAACGTAATACAGAATACTGCCAACCTCTTCCGAGGCTCATGTCTCTTGGTGCGAATAAATCCTCAAGGAGTGCCAATAGGAGAATTGACTCACTCTCTAGAGAGAGAGAAAGCATCATCAGGATACTCAACCAAGCGGATCTGGGAAGGATTGAGCAAGACATTGGGTTGCTGAAGAAAAAACTAGACTCAATCGACGAACTCCTTTCCGGGCGTTCTAACTAGCCTAATGCTGACTCTTTCGCATTTCCAACCCCAGATTCAGATACAATGCCACTTGCCCCATTTGACTTGCAAACCAATGCCAAGAACCGATGAACAGGCATCCCAGCGTTCCAGTCCAGATGCGGAGTCCCCCTACTCGTGAGTGGAAGCGGGGGGATGCTTCTCGAAAGGTGCCTTAATTTTCCAGTCAGACCCTCAACCTCGACTCTCATAATTCTCCAACTGTCGCCCCTAACTCCCTTTAGCCTGAATGCGTATAGGGGCAGAAGCCCACATCTCTCCCCAGTGTCTTTCAATGCCTTGTACTGATCCATCGTCCTACCGGAAAGGTAAATCCTGTCGCTCTTCGAGGTCTTGACTTCAATGGGGAAGCACATATCCCCTCTAAGGGCGAGTAGATCGCCCGTACCTTCGGAACCGCTACCTGGTGCCCTTACAACTAAGAAAGGCCTCTGAACAACTTTCATCGCTCTAGCTCTTTCTACCTCACTGCATGACCTAGTTACTGCACGAACGCCCTTCAATTCACCAGCTAGAACCGAGCGCAGTTCTCGCTCATAGCTGGTTCCCATGGCTCTATCCAATTCTCAGGGTTATTGAGGACACCGGTCCCAATCACTGAAACTTTCCCTTTCTGTAGTCCCTAGTTCTATCTACGCCAGGGAACTGATCCTCACTTTCCCTGTAAATAGTCTTCATGTTGTTTAGGAAGTTGTCTTCGTTAGTAACGATCAGAACCATATCCACTCCGGGATCTTCTTCCCCATCCATCCAGGGGAGGATAATTTCCATGGTCATCCTTGCACCTTCTCGATGTGGATATGCGAAAACGTCCATCCCGAGAGGTGGCAATACCAGGGTCTTCCTAGGTTTGAGTCCCTCTACTGCTTCGAAAAGCGCATCATACGAGTTCCTCATCAGTTCCCTCCTGAAATTATCTTGAGTCGGCCTCCTGCAATCAGGCCCAACTACATGCACGAGATTAGTTGCTGGGAGGTCAAAGGCAGGTGTAGTCACTGCTTCCCCCACTCCGCAAGGTTGTTGATTCGACTTCCTCCTTTCCTTGGCAATGTTAGCACAAGCCTCCCTCAATCCTTCTCCAGCAGCTTCCTGCATCCTTTCATCGAGACCTTCTCTTCCAGCAAGCCTGCTGTTAGCAGGAATAACCATCACATCTCCTTCTACACCAACAATATCTCCATAGAGAACACGAACTTGCCCGTGCCTGCATTCTCTGACGATAACTACGTCGGCCATAAGGGTGCGAAGAGAGGCCATCTGATATGTATCCATCGTAGACAAAATCTTAGAAACTTGGGAACATTAATCGTCACCAACCCCCTCCCGAGGCCATGTCAACCGGATATGTCTTGCTTGATGTTGAGCCAGGGACTGAATATTCGGTTTTTGAGAAGGCATCTTCTCTATCATTTGTTTCGGATGCACAAGTCCTGTTTGGCGATCATGACATGATTCTCAAAATTAAGGCTGAGAGTATGGGGGAAATTGCAAAACTAGTAGTCGATTCAGTACGTTCAATACCGGGAGTAACCAACACAAAGACCCTGGCTTGCGCCGAATTATAGAATTCGGAATAGCATTTTTTTAGCCAGCATTGCCCCAGTATGCCGAAATTTCGGCTCAACTTTATTATCTATGCAGTACCTCATGCAACCGGAGGAATCCAATAATGGCAGACAAGAAATATTTCGTGTTGATGCAGAACGGCAAGGACACTGCTCAAGTGTTCCACAGCAAGCAGCCCAGAGGAGCGGCATTGAAGGCGGCTTCAAGAGGTGTCACAGACATCCACCTCAGGGAAAGAGGGACAAACAGGGTACATGTGTTCTCTGGTTCAAAGAGCAAGGTCCCAAAGGGAGCAAATGCGCCCGACTGGCTACCTGACATGATCAACAAGGCTAACGTGAAGAAACTACGAATTGACCGAATCTGAGAATAGTCGGTAGCCCGACACCAGAAAGGTCTTCGTTGCAATGTAGCGGGAGCCATAGAACAAATCGAAAGCAAGAATCTACTTTGGTTGGAATCTCTTCCTGGCCCTCTCAGTCCTCTGAGAATCCATCTTCTTGGCTTCCTCTAGCCGACTCCGCTCGTTCTCCAGGGCTGTCTTGGCCATCTCTGTATTCCCAGGATCACTGTTTGTTGGAAAGTCTTCAGTAAAGTAACTGAACAAACCAGATGTGAAACTGGAAACCGCTTTGACTGGATTAACCAAGGGATCGAAGTACTCGGTGACAACTCTTTCCTTCAGAGGAATAATTGCATTGTCGGTGATTTGTATCCCGGCCGGGCATACTTCGGTGCAACACCTAGTGATGTTGCAGTAGCTAATCCCAAAGTCATCCTTAATCTGAGGAATTCTACTCAGGGTATCCAGGGGGTGCATCTCCAAGCTGGCTAGCCTAACGAAGAACCTCGGTCCTGCGAACTCGTCAAACTTCTCATGCTCCCTCATCACGTGGCAAGTGTTTACGCATAGCATGCACTCAATGCATGACCTGAACTCTTGAATCCTGTCAGCCTCATGCTGATTGAAGACCCAATCTGGCTCCTCTGGCCCTTGGATAGGTGAAATCCTCTTGTCAGTCTCATACGCCCATGAGACGTCTGTTACCAAGTCTCGCAAGAGTGGGAAGGCTTGCATCGGCCTAACATCAATGGGGTCTTCTAAACCACCCATTTCCTCCTTTATGTCATCCATCCTCGTCATGCACATTAGTCTAGGCTTTCCATTAACCTCAGCACTGCAGGAACCGCATTTTCCTGCTTTGCAGTTCCAACGACAAGCCAGATCGGGAGCTTCTTCCGACTGAATCCTGTGGATTACGTCTAGGACCACCATTCCCTCATCCAGATCTACTGTGTAGTCCTTCATTTCCCCAATTGGAGAGCCATCTTCATCCGGAGACCCTCTGAATACACTGAAAGTTACCTTTTCCATTTCACTCCTCCTCCAAATCATCAGAATCCAGAAGCTTCTTCAATTCCTTAGGTATTGATGGGTAAGTTGTGTGATCTAGTTCCATTTCACCACCATCTCCCATCTTGATCCTGATATTGATCTTGCCCCAGAAGTTCTTGTCCGGAACAGGGAAGTCCTCACGAGTATGGCCTCCTCTACTTTCTTCTCTCTTTAGAGCAGCCAAAGCGCACATCCGACTAACTTCAATCATTGCATCGAGTTCTAGTGCTTGGTGCCATCCTGGATTGTAGACCCTGCCTCCAGGTGCGGAAGTGTTCTTTGCACGCTCCTCTAGGCTATCCAGATCCTCTAGCGACTCCTCTAGAAGCACCCCATTTCTGATTATTCCCACTTTATTCTGCATCATGCTCCTTAGGTCTTCGACTACTTTGGCCGGGTTCTCCCCCTCTCTACTCAATGGGGCCAGAGTATCTTCTATTACTCTCTCAATCTCTTCTAGATCTATTTCTCCAAACTCTTCGATCTCACTAGCAGACTTGGCAGCACTCTCTCCGGCAATCTTCCCGAAAGTGATGAGATCTGATAGAGAATTTCCACCCAGTCTATTTGCTCCATGGAGCCCTGTTGCTGCTTCTCCAGCCGCAAAGAGCCCTCGAACTGACGATTCCTGGGTGAACGGATCAACCTTCACGCCCCCCATTACATAATGTGCAGTTGGACCAACTTCCATGGGCTGCTTCGTGATGTCTACCGCTGCCAACTCCATGAATTGATGATACATACCTGGCAACTTCTTCTTGATTTCCTCACTCTTCCTCCATGAGATGTCGAGATACGCGCCACCATGCTCTGATGCACGACCCGCTGCCTTCTCGCTGTTTATCGCCTTAGCAACAACGTCCCTCGTTAGTAGCTCAGGAGGCCTTCTCTTGGTCGCAAGCTTTCCTGAGACCACTTCGTTAACCCATTCTAAAGCCTCTTCCTCAGTATCCGCGAATTCCTCTTTGTACATCTCAGGAACATAGTCGAACATGAACCTCTCACCCTCAGAGTTTCTCAGCATCCCCCCTTCTCCCCTTACGCCTTCGGTGACCAGAATTCCCTTGACAGAAGGGGGCCAGATCATCCCCGTGGGGTGGAATTGTACGAACTCCATATCTCCCATTTCTGCACCTGTCCAGTAGGCTAGAGCATGCCCTTCTCCAGTATACTCCCAAGAACCCGAACAAACTTCCCAACAACGAGTTATCCCGCCAGTTGCAAGGACAATTGACTTGGCCCTGAAAAGATGAAGAGAACCATCTGACCGATTGTATGCAAAGCAGCCAGAGGCTCTACCATCGCTCTTGAAAATGTGACGAACAGTATATTCCATGAAGACCTCCATCCCAGTGTGGATCCCTTTCTGCTGCAAGGTTCGAATCAACTCGAGACCAGTGGCGTCTCCGATATGCGCTAGCCTTGGGTAGGTGTGGCCGCCAAAATTCCTCTGACTAGTTTGCCCCTTGGGCGTTCTATCGAATACCGCTCCCCATTGTTCCAGTTCGCGTATTCTATCCGGCGACTGTTGAGCGTGAATCTGTGCCATCCTCCAGTCTGAAAGGTATTTTCCGCCCTTCATCGTGTCCCTGAAGTGAGTCTCCCATGAGTCTCGATGATCCTTGTTAGCAAGTGCTGCTGCTGCTCCGCCCTCGGCCATTACTGTGTGTGCCTTCCCAAGCATCGATTTGGTAATCATCCCAACCTTCGCCCCCGAAGAACTGGCCTCAATAGCAGCCCTCAGTCCAGCACCGCCAGCACCGATGACTATCACATCGAACTCCCATTCAGAATACTCCTCCACAATATCACCTAAATCCTAAAGCTTGGATCGCTAAGTACTCCTTCTGCAACCGCCCAAACGAAAATGTCACCCAGGAAAACCATTCCTAGGCTAGTCCAGAACCAGAATCCATGATGGACATTGGCCCTTGAGACAAATCGGAACACCCCTCCCTGAATCTTTTCCAAACCAATGCTCCATCTCTTGTTGCCACCTCCAACAAGGTGCCTGAATGCATGGCATGATGTCACATACATTGTCAATAGGAAAGATTCAGCAGCTAGGACCAGTGTTCCGACCGACACTCCAAACGAGTCGGTCCCATCAGAATCATGGAATCTGAGGGTATGCAATACATCGATGTACTTCATAACCAGAATTACCATTGCAAGATAGAGCATAATCCTGTGGATATTATTGAATATGAACAAACCACCTTCTCCCCTGTAACCAATCTTCTTGGCTATCCTCGGTTCTGCAACCACGCATGCTACCGGACTAGCAAAGAAAGTTCTGTAGTACACTCTTCGCATGTAGTAGCAGGTCCCTCTGAAACCAAACGGGATCCATAGTATCAGCATTGCTGAGTTTGCCCATGAAGGAACCTGAAGCTTCCAGAGATGAATGATATCCGGAGAGAAAATAGGACTTGTCACTCGATGATTGTCGTAGTGAATGGCCCCATCGAAGAAAATCAACCTTGTGAATGTGTAGACTAGAGCCATTGTCAGAGCGACTCCCATCCATAGTGGCTCCATCCACCAACGGTCAATCCTGTTAGTCTCGCCAAATCCCTGGCTGACCGGCAATTTGAAGCTAGTTGCCATCGAATCCAACCCATTACCCATTCCGGAGGAACGTCCTATGAGTGTTGGACAGGGGACTCACATTTTAATCCGAGTCAGACTCACTCAAGAAAGATTTAGGTAAAGCAGCCATGAACGTGACAAATGGAGATGACCGATATCGAAACCTCAATTTGCCCAAACTGCGGATTCATGCCAGGAGTTTGGTTACCAGGGCACCCATGCTCAGAGTGCGGAGAACTACTACTCTAAGCGAGTGCAGAGTAGTCTGCATCCGCCTCTTCGATGTGAATCTCGTCGACGTCCATCTGCGCTAGTTGCAGTTTTCCTGACAGCTCGTCATTAACAGCATGCCAATACGAATATGCTTCTAGCACCCAGATTCCAGACTCTCTTGTTCCATTCCCACTGTCCTTAACGCCTCCGAAGGGAAGGTGAGCCTCGGCACCGGTGGTCGAGTTGTTGATGCCCGTCATCCCTGCCTTGATCCCAGTCTTGAAGCGATATGCCTCCAGCCTGTCATTGGTGTAGCATGCACTTGAAAGTCCATATGGAGAAGCGTTGGCCAAGTGTAGGGCATTTTCGAAATCTTTAGCCTTGACAACAGTCACAACGGGGCCAAAGATCTCCTCTTGGAAGCATTGCATGTCTTCTGTAACGTCAGTATACACGTGTGGCCACATGTAAACTCCTTCGGATGCATCCCCGAGGAAGTTTGCAGGCTTGTTTTCGTTGGTAATCAAACCCTCACCCCATAGTTTTGTAGCCCCATCAGATTCACACATCCCCAAGTCCCTGAGGAAATCGTTTGCGTACTTCTCAGAAAGCATGGGTCCATACAGCACGTCCTCGTTCCTTAGTGAATCGCCAATCCTGGTCTCCTCCACCTTGGGCATGAACTTGGCCATGAATTCATCATACACGTCTTCATGAATTATCAAATTCCCAAGGCTAGTGCAACGTTGCCCGGCTGTTCCAAATGCGGCCCAATATGCCCCTTCAACCGCATTGTCAATATTGGCTGACGGCATCACCACCAAGGGGTTCTTGCCTCCTAGTTCCAGAGAGCAAGATACGAGATTCCTCCCACAAACCTCTCCAATCATCTTGCCTACTGAGGTAGATCCTGTGAAGCTAATCTTGTTCACTAGGCCCTCTTCTGCTGAATCAACTAGGAATTGTCCCGCGCCACTTCCCTTTCCATGAATCAGGTTGACCACTCCGTTTGGTAGCCCAGCCTCATGCATTATTCTGGTTAGCATGAATGACAATAGCGGCGAGTCCTGTGGACTCTTCCAAACGCACGTATTCCCGCACATTATTGCTGGAATCATCTTCCAGAAAGGGACTGCCGAAGGGAAGTTGCTTGCGTTGATAATTCCACACACCCCCAGTGGTCTCCGATATGTGAAAAGCTCCTTGTCCGGCAATTCCGAGTTGACTGTCTGACCATACAGCCTCCTTCCTTCAGATTGGAAGAATAGGCATGTATCGATTGCCTCCTGCACTTCTCCTGCACTTTCTTTCAGAGTCTTCCCGATCTCTCTAGTTTCGACTCTGACAATATCATCTTTGTATTCCATCAGCAATCTGCCCATGTTGCCAATGATCTGCCCTCTAGAAGGTGCTGGGGTCCTAGACCATTCAGAGAATGCAACTCTGGCCGCTTCCAAAGCCTCATGCACATCTTTCTTGGTCGAAAGAGGGAATACTCCCAAGCAGTCTTCGGTCAATGCAGGATTCCTGCTTTCGAAAGTCTCTCCATCGCTTGAAGATCGTAACTCTCCGTTGATTACGTTGTATCCCATTACAGCAGGACTACCATTGGGGTTGTCTCTCTGCAAAATCTCGAATCCAGTCTCTAGTACGTGTGCCATGTTGTCCGCGGACGCTACTTCTGAAATGAATTATGCGCATCGCTCATCTTTGTTCCGATAACCATTTTACCTTACTGAGAATCCAAGATTGCAGGGTTTAACAACCCCCAATGCACGAGAAGAAGTGGTAGGGAGCGGAAAATGACTACTGACACATCGGAATCACTAACCTTGAGAGTTGCTAAAGCGATACCCAGCGATGTAGGGCATGGGCGAGCTAGAGTGCCTTTTGACAACGATCTAAATCTGAAGCCTGGCGATATTGTAGAGATAGAGGGAGAGAGGAAGACAGCAGCAATCGTCTGGAGATGCAGGCCCGAAGATGCTAATCTAGGGGTGATTAGAATTGACGGAATAATTAGGAAAAACGCGGGAGCAAGCCTTGGGGACAGGGCCGAGATTCGCAAAGTCGAAGTCGAGCCTTGCACCAAGCTGGTCCTAAGCCCGGTAATGGCAAAACAACAGAAGGTAAGGTTTGGGCCCGGAATAGAAGGATTCGCCAGGAGGGGGCTAAACAAGAGGCCAGTGGTGGCCGGAGACAGGATTTTCATCCCAGGAATGACTCTTTTCGCAGAGGCTCTACCATTTGCAATCGTGCAAACCAGCCCTAAGGGAATAGTACAGGTCCTGCCAGACACTGAGATTGTAATCAAGGAAGATGTACTCGACCAAGAGGAAGAGAACTCAGTTCCAACCATCTCATACGAAGATATCGGAGGGATAGGGAAGCAACTCCAGAAAGTAAGGGAAATGATCGAACTCCCTCTAAAGCACCCTATTCTTTTCCGTCGCCTAGGCATTGACCCTCCAAGAGGTGTTCTTCTTCATGGCCCCCCGGGGACAGGAAAGACACTCATCGCAAAGGCCGTCGCATCCGAGACCAAAGCTCACTTCACCTCAATCAACGGCCCAGAGATAATTTCGAAGTATTACGGGGAGAGTGAGAAACAACTTCGAGAGATATTTGACGAGGCCGCAGCAAACGCCCCGGCAATAATTTTCATCGACGAACTCGATAGCATCGCACCCAAGAGGGAAGATGTAACTGGGGAAGTTGAGAGGAGAGTTGTAGCCCAACTCCTAACCCTGCTGGATGGGATGGGAGGCAGGGACAATGTCGTAGTGATAGGCGCTACAAACAGAAGAGACGCCATCGACCAGGCTCTAAGAAGGCCTGGCAGATTTGATAGGGAATTGGAAATCGGGGTTCCAGACAAAGTGGGAAGGGGGGAGATCCTCGAGATCCATACAAGGGACATGCCCATCAGCGATGATTACAATCTTGATTGGCTCCTTGACAACACTCACGGTTTCGTTGGAGCCGACATATCTGCATTGGTTAGGGAGGCAGCCATGAAGGCATTGCGACGATATCTCCCAGAGATCGACTTGGATGAAGAAGAGATTGCACCCGAAGTCATTGAAAAGATGGAGGTCAGGATGTCCGACTTCCAGGAAGCAGTTAAGGAAATTGAACCCAGCGCTCTCAGGGAAATTTACGTCGAGGTCCCAGAAGTAACATGGGACCAGGTGGGTGGTCTTGAGGACGTCAAGGAGAGGCTGAAAGAAAGCGTAGAATGGCCATTGAACATGCCAGAAAAATTCGAGCATTTCGGAATCAGCCCACCCAGGGGGATTATGCTGTTTGGCGCTCCAGGTACCGGGAAGACGCTCATTGCAAAGGCTATTGCCAATGAGGCCAAGGCCAACTTCATTTCCATAAAAGGTCCAGAATTAATTTCCAAGTGGGTCGGGGAATCGGAGAAAGCTGTTAGAGAGGTATTCAAGAAAGCCAAGCAATCCAGCCCCTCGATCGTGTTCCTAGACGAGTTTGAGAGTATCGCAGGCATGAGGAGAAGCCATTCCGGCGAAGGCTCCGACGTCATGAATAGGGTGGTTAACCAGCTGCTCAGCAGCCTAGATGGCGTGGAAGGAATGGAGGGGGTCATCGTGGTAGCGGCCACCAACAGGCCTGAGATGATCGACCCGGCTCTAATGAGGAGCGGTCGTTTTGAGAGGGTGCTGCACATCCCGCCACCGGACAGAGATTCCAGAACTGCGATTTTGAAGATTCATACCAAGGACATGCCACTTGGAAAATTCAAGATCGGCGATTTGGCAGGGAGCATGGAGAACTACACCGGTGCAGATATTGAGGCAGTCTGCAGAGAAGCCGCTTTGATTGCCATGAGGGACGGTAAAAAGACAGTTACAAAGAGGCACTTCGAGACTGCAGTCGAGCGAGTCAGGCCAACTGTGACAGATGAGATGATGCAATATTACTCTAAGTTGGAAGAGACCCTAACTAGCGGGCTTGAGTCAGTAAGGCGAACATCCGGAACAATCTCGGGTATTGAATTGATTTGAGGAATTTCATGAAGACTACATTCACGCAGGAGATTCTGACAAGACAAGTAGTTGA
>Ga0315330_10000100_pt1 | contig 42291 bp, 41 predicted proteins | sample M140m34915metaG_FD_203453 | JGI IMG/M metagenome (GOLD analysis project Ga0315330, IMG submission 203453) | Ammonia-oxidizing marine archaeal communities from Monterey Bay, California, United States - M1 40m 34915 | ecosystem: Environmental > Aquatic > Marine > Intertidal zone | place: USA...
TATTTAAAAAATAAATTTAATACAGAAAATATAATTTTTTCGCCTGAGTTTTTAAGAGAGGGTAAAGCGCTTTATGATAATTTATACCCCTCAAGAATAATTGTAGGAAATAGATGTCAAAATGCTCAAATTTTTGCAAATATATTAAAAAAGGCTTCATTGAAACCTGATGTAAAAGTTTTGCTAACTTCATCTAAAGAAGCAGAGTCTATCAAACTATTTTCCAACACCTACCTGGCCTTACGTGTTGCATTTTTTAACGAGCTAGATTCTTATGCGTTATCTAAAGGCTTAAACGCTGAGGATATTATAAATGGTGTCAGTATGGATGATAGAATTGGAAATCATTATAATAACCCATCATTTGGATATGGTGGATATTGCTTGCCAAAAGATACAAAGCAATTGCTAGCTAATTTTAAAGATATTCCTCAAGATCTAATAAGTTCAGTTATTTCCTCCAATATCAAAAGAAAAGATTTTATTGCAGATCAAATATTAGAAAAAAGACCAAAGGTTATAGGTTTCTATAAACTTGCTATGAAAAAAGATAGTGATAATTCTAGATATTCTTCCGTCTTGGATGTTATTAATAGAGTTAGAGAGTCTAAATCAGAAATTATTATATATGAACCAAATACAAGAAATGTTTCTTTTGAAGGGCTTGAAATTTTGAATAATATTGAAGGCTTCAAAGATCGAAGTGATTTAATAGTTGCAAATAGACTAGATAATGAGCTTCTAGACGTTAAAGCCAAAGTTTTTTCTAGAGATATTTTTGAAGAAAATTAATAGATTTATTTCTTTTCTTAAAATCATGTATACAATACAATGTTGGCTGGATGGCAGAGTGGTTATGCAGCGGCCTGCAAAGCCGTTTACGCCGGTTCGATTCCGGCTTCAGCCTCCATTAACTTAAAGACATTTAAATTTTAGAAAGTATAATATAAATAAAAAGGTATCTATTAACTTGCCCGAGTGGTGGAATTGGTAGACACAAGGGACTTAAAATCCCTCGATAGAAATATCGTGCCGGTTCAAGTCCGGCCTCGGGTACCAAGCTTTTATAATATGAAAAAAATATGGCTTATCGCTTTATATAAAAGTAATGAAGTAAAAAGGCTAGAAAGCAATCTATCAAATCAAAACTTTGAGTATTATTTACCAAAAATAACAATAAAAAAGATTAACTCCCTCCCTAAAATGGAAGCACTCTTTCCTGGCTACATTTTTGTTAATACAAGTCTTGAAAATTACTCGTCTCTCAAATATACAATGGGTATAAAAAATATTATAAAATTTGGAGATAATATCTCCTGCATCTCTGATGAAGAAATTAAAGCCATGCAAATGGCAGAGGAAGCATCAAAAATAGATCCAATAGTTTCACAAATACAAATAGGTCAAGAAGTGACGATTACAAAGGGTTCTTTAGCTGGAATTATCGTAAAAGTTTGCTCACTTCCTTCTAAAGAAAGAGTTGGCGTCCTTCTTAATTTTCTTGGCTCTGTGAGAAGAGTGACTATTCCAGAAAAAGATCTTACTTTTTAGAATATGTTGACTAAAAAAACATATAAAATTAAAATAGTTCAAGTATTGAACGGTAACGATTAAAAAAATTATTTTAATTATTAATCCGTGCGGTAGCTATGTAATTCAACTATTTTCAACACATAGACCATTACTGCTAAATTATCTATCTTATGAAAAAAGAAAAAATAATTACAGAAGATCAATTAGATCTCATGCATATTATTGAAAAAAATAGCAAAGCATCTCAAAGATTAATATCTCAAACTTCAGGTTTCAGTATAGGAAAGGTCAATTATTGTCTTAAGGCATTAGTAGATATTGGATTTATTAAAATGCACAACTTTAATAATTCAAACAATAAATTAAATTATGCGTATATTTTAACGCCGAAAGGTATCAAGGAAAAAACAGCTATAACTAAGCAATTCATTATCAAAAAGAAACAAGAATACGATAAACTTAACTCATATATCGACCAATAATTATTTATGCAAGAAACAAATAGCAATAAAAACCCTAACGATTTTGATTATGAAATAGATCTTCGAGAGATTTTCTATGCTCTATGGGAGGGCAAATGGATTATTGTCTCTTTAACAACTTTTGCATCAATTGCCGGAGTTATTTATAGCCTTTCTTTATCAAATATATATGAATCTAAAGCTATACTAGTTCCTGTTAATGCAACTAGCGGTCTTACTGGAGCTCTCAGAAGTTACGGTGGTGTTGCGGGGTTTGCTGGGATAAACCTCTCTCCTGGTAATGACGAGGGTAATTCTGCAAAATCAATAAAAAAGGTTGGCTCTTTAAGTTTCTTTGAGAATAATGTGCTGGCAAATATTCATCTGCCAGATCTCATGGCTGTTAAATCTTGGAACTCTAGAACAAATACCATGACTTTTGATGAGAGTATTTATGACAATAACAGCAATACTTGGATTAGAGACTTTTCTTATCCTCAGCAACAAATACCAAGCGCCCAAGAAAGCTATGAAGTTTTTAAGCAGCACTTTAGTTTAAGTGAAGATACAAAATCTGGCTTTATTACTATGTCAATCAGACATCAATCACCATTTATTGCAAAGCAATGGGTTGAGTTAATTGTTAACGAAATTAATGCTTTTTATAGACAAAAAGATAGATTAGAGTCAGAAAAGGCTGTTAGCTATCTTAATCAACAAATTTCAATAACTGGTTTTTCTGAAATCAAGCAAGTTATAGCCGAGCTCCTTCAAGAAGAAACTAAAAAGTTAACCTTAATTGAAGCCAATCAATATTACGTTTTTGATTATATTGATCCTCCTGTGGTAATGGAAAGAAAATCAGGGCCTAAAAGGTCTTTAATTTGTATTGTAAGCGCACTATTAGGTGGGATGCTGAGTGTTTTATTAGTTCTTATAAGACATTATGTTTTTATTAAAAAGACTTCATAAATTTTTGTTGTTGTCTCGTGCCTAAAAATTGCGCTCCCCCCTTGGGTGGAATAATTTTAAAAATTGTCAATATTCAAGTCAAATGCAACAACGTGCAATTTGAAGGTCCATTTAATCCTGAAAGTTACAATTATTTGTGTCAACCTCATCTTTATTAGAGTCGAAACTTAATATTCTTAATCCAACAATGTCCCAACTTTTACGCCAGCTTTGGCAGCATATTAACCCGCGACGTCGTGTACAATTTGGATTGTTATTTGTAGTAATGATTCTGGCATCCTTAGCCGAGGTTATTAGTATAGGTGCTGTATTGCCTTTTTTAGGGGCATTAACCGCACCAGATCGCTTATTTCTTCATCCATTGGTACAGCCACTTATCCAAGCGCTCAACATTACAGAGCCTGAGCAGCTAATATTACCGTTCACTATTGCTTTTTGTATCGGTGCATTGTTCTCTGGCATAATGCGCTTCATTTTACTCTGGGGACAAACACGACTTAGCCACGCAATTGGTGCTGATTTTACCACTAGCATTTATCGTCGTACGCTCTATCAACCCTATGTAGTGCATGTAGCGCGAAATAGTAGTGAAGTGATTGCTGGAATTTCGATCAAAGCAAATGGTGTAGTGTTACAAACGCTTTTACCAGTGCTCAACTTATGTGGCTCGATTTTCATGCTTTTTTTCATCTTATTTGCGTTGTTTACTATTGATCCGATGATTGCTATTACTGTTTTCGCTGGGTTTGGGGGCATATATTTGGCGGTTATTTTTGCTACTAAAAAAGCTTTAATGCGTGATAGTAAGCGTGTTGATTATGAGTCAAATCAGGTAATTAAAGCCTTACAGGAGGGCTTGGGCGGTATTCGTGATGTATTGATTGATGGTACTCAATCTACCTATAGTAATATATTCCGTAATTCAGAATTACCCTTGAAGCGTGCACATGGCAATATTATCATTCTCAGTGGGTTCCCCCGTTATGGCATAGAATCCTTAGGTATGGTTCTGATTGCTGGCCTTGCTTATGTATTAGCTGCTAGTCCATCAGGTATTACCGATTCAATACCTGTGCTAGGTGCATTGGCTTTGGGAGCGACAAGATTACTACCTGTCCTTCAGCAAGCTTATGCTAGTTTGTCAAACTTGCGTGGTAGCCAATCTATTTTAAAGGAGACGCTAAACCTACTTAAACAGACATTACCCGTTCATGCTGATGAGTCATTGCCTGCACCCATACACTTTAAACACAACATTACCTTAACTAACTTGGCTTTTAGATATACTGAAAATACACCCTGGGTATTGCAACCTAGCCTTAGTTTCAGTATCCAAAAAGGAAGTTGTATTGGTTTTATTGGCGATACCGGCTGTGGCAAAAGCACGTTATTAGATATTATTATGGGGCTATTGCAGCCTACCAATGGCACTTTGGCAATTGATGGTGTAAATATTAACGAGCTAAACCAACGAGGTTGGCAGGCTCATATTGCCCATGTGCCACAATCCATTTTTTTAGCAGATACTAGTATTACAGAGAATATTGCTTTCGGTGTACCTACAGAACAAATAGATCATGATCGCGTGCGTCAAGCCGCCCAAAAAGCACAGATTTCCGATACCATTGAATCATTGGGTGAACAATACAATACTGAAGTGGGTGAGCGAGGTGTTCAACTGTCTGGTGGACAACGTCAGCGCATAGGCATCGCCCGTGCGTTATATAAAGAAGCTGATTTAATTGTGTTTGATGAGGCTACCAGTGCACTAGATAATGATACCGAACGTGCGGTGATGGAAGCCATTGATAATCTGGGTGATGAGATCACAGTGATTATTGTAGCGCATCGTTTGACTACACTTAAAAATTGCACACAAGTTATTGAGTTGGAAGATGGGCAAATTGGGCGAAGTGGTAGTTATAAACATATGATTGGGCAATAAATAAAACTTATATGAATTCTCAAAAAAGTGAGCAAATTTTGTTGAATGATCATTATTTTTTAACTAAACCGGTTTTTGGTTTAGATGCTACTGCTAAGTCTGAATTTTTAACAGAACGTCTTAGATCACTTTCTTTGCAGCATTATAAAACCTGTGACGGTTATAAAAAATTACTTGATGCAATGAATTTCAATGTTGAAAGAATTTCTGACCACTACAACATTCCTTTTTTACCCGTGACACTTTTTAAGCAATACGAATTAATGAGTGTGGAGAAAGATGAAATCATAAAGACAATGACTTCATCCGGCACTTCTGGCCAACAGGTTTCAAAGATATATCTAGACAGAAGCACCGCAATATTACAAACAAAGGTTTTAGCAAAAATAGTTGAATCCTATATTGGTAGCTCCCGACTTCCAATGATAATTATAGATAGCTCATCTGTTCTAAAGGATCGTTCTATGTTCTCTGCTCGAGGGGCCGGCATACAAGGGTTTTCACTTTTTGGGCGTGATAAAGTTTTTGCATTAAATGGGAATATGGAGCTCGATATAGAAGCGCTTGAATTATTTTTAGATAAACATAAGGGCAAAGAAATATTAGTATTTGGGTTTACCTTCATGATTTGGCAACATTTTTATAAATTATTGAAAGAAAGTGATCTTTTCTTAGACTTATCTAAAGGGACGTTAATTCATGGTGGTGGTTGGAAAAAATTAGAGGATGAATCGGTCTCACAAAAGGATTTTAAAGAAAAAATTCAGAGCGTATGTGGTATTGAAAAAATATTTGATTACTATGGAATGGTAGAGCAAACCGGCTCTGTATATATGGAGTGTGAATATGGACATTTACATGCCAGTAGTTTTAGTGATGTTGTCATTCGTAGAGCGTATGATTTCTCTGTTGCAGATATTGGTGAGGAGGGAATTATACAAGTCTTGTCAGTAATTCCTGAGTCATACCCTGGCCATTCTTTATTAACTGAAGACAAAGGTGTTTTGCTGGGACAGGATTGTTGCCCATGTGGTCGCAAGGGTAAATTCTTTAAAGTAACAGGCCGTTTACAAAAAGCTGAGATTAGGGGTTGTAGTGATACATATGCATCCAATTTTTAAATTCCAGCTTTTAGCTGGTAATAACAAATTTAGCGACATGCCTTCACTTAAGCCTTTAGCTCCGTTTGAAGATACCGTAATCACGTTTTTGGATAAACTTTCTAGCTTATTGATTAAGCATCCACAAGGACGAGATTTCCCTGAAATAATAACCTTTGGTTTTTATATTCGTAAATCCAGTATAACGAGGCTAAAAAGGTCTTATCTAGACTTGAAATCTAATGTTGGTCGTGGTGTTAGTTTTCATATTGCTCCATCAAATGTTCCAATTAATTTTGCTTATTCTATGTTAGCGGGACTTTTGTCTGGTAATGCTTGTATAGTTCGAGTTTCGTCTAAGAGTTTTCCTCAAACTGATATTGTCAGCAATGCTATGTGTGAACTTCTGGATAGGTTGGAGTTCAGAGAGTTGAAGAGGTATATTTCAATAGTAAGGTATGAGCATGACCTTGAAATCAATAACTTTTTTTCTAATTTATGTGATGTAAGAGTTGTTTGGGGGGGCGATGATACAATTGCAGAAATACGGAAATCACCTCTCCCTCCGCGCTCCTTTGATATTACATTCGCTGATAGATATTCATTTTGTATAATTAAAGCTACAGAGTACTTAGCCATTCAAAACAAGAAAAAAATTGCATCTGATTTCTATAACGATACTTACTTATTCGATCAAAATGCATGTTCTGCGCCACGTCTTATTTATTGGGTTGGAGGTTCTAAAGATATTCTAAAAGCAAAAGAAATTTTTTGGGAATCTTTACATGAAATACTACTGGAAAAAAAATATGCTATACAGTTGATGACGGCAGTAAATAAATATTCTATATCGTGTAATGCCGCTCTGGATTATGATGGTGTATCTTTACCAACTGCTTCTGATAATCTTATTAATCGAATTGAATTGAAGCGCCTTTATTCTGACGTGACCGAACGAACATGTGCTGGAGGCAGTTACTTTGAATATTCTAATCAAACGCCTGATGAGCTTTTAAATTTTGTTTCAAGAAAATTTCAGACTTTAACGTATATTGGTTTCAAAAGGGGTGAGCTAGTTAGTTTTTTTGCCAGCAAAGGAATAGTCGGGATAGATCGTATTGTGCCTTGTGGAAGAGCATCAGAGTTTGGCTTAATTTGGGACGGATATGATTTGATCCGCCATATGTCAAGAGTAGTTTCAATTGAGTAATCTAAATTTCAAAATAAAATAATTGTAATTAAGGAAGTTGCTTATAAAAAATATGAGAATATAATATAGCAGCTTATATTTTATATTGAGTAATCTAAATTTAAAAATCAAATAATTCTAATTAAGGAAGTTGCTTATGACAAATGTAGAAAAATATAATAAAGCTTTTATGGAGAGTTTTAATATAGAGGAAGATAAACTGAAAGGCCTGAAATATCAGGATATAGTTGATTGGGATAGTGTGGGTCATATGCAGTTAATGGCTGAGCTCGAAGATGAATTTGAAGTGGAACTTGATATTGATGACATAGTTGACTTTTCAAGTTACGAAGAAGGTAAAAATATACTTTTAAAGTATGAAGTTAATATAGATTCATAAGGTAGGAATTTGTGAGTAATTCAGAATTATTATCATTCGATATTGTAGGTATACAAGAATGTCAGCAAAATCGCTATCCTCAACTGTTCGTTGATAGTATTTTTGATGTGGATCCTGGTAAAAGCGCGAGAGGGCTTAAGAACTTTACATATAATGAGTGGTTTTTTCCAGCTCACTTTGAAGGTGATCCAAATGTTCCTGGCCACATCCAGATAGAGTGCCTTGTTCAAACATTTATCATGACATTTCTTTCTATGGAGCCCTATAAAGGGATGAAAACTAACTTTGTTAGAATTAATAATGCTAATTTCAAGAGAAAAGTCATTCCTGGTGATCGATTAGAAATAAATGCAACATTAGATTCATTTAAGCGCGGTATAGCTAAAGGATCTGCGGAAAGCTTTGTTGGCAATGAAATTGCTTGTAGCGCAGACTTTATAATTACGTTGCCAGATGTGCTCGAAAATTTTAAGCCGAGTAAGAAATGACCCTTATATCAGTAGTGATAATTTTTTCCATTATTATAAATAGTTTCTGAAACATGGTAAGAGTAGCGGATTACATATTTAACAGATTATATGAGGCAGGTGTCGGTCATATATTTATGGTAACTGGGCGAGGAGCGTTGTTTTTAGCAGATGGAGTGGCCAAACACAAAGAAATCGAGGGAGTTGCTATGCATCATGAGCAAGCAGCTGCATATGCTGCTGTTGCATATTCTCAAAATAATGACCGACTTGGTGCATGTCTAGTTTCTACAGGTTGTGCTGGAACAAATGCGGTTACAGGTGTTCTTAATGCTTGGCAAGATGGAGTGCCGTGTGTATTTGTTTCAGGCCAGAATACATTAGCTGAAACTACAAGACACACTGGAATACCGCTTAGAACCTTTGGTCAGCAAGAAGCTGATATTATCCCGATTGTTGAACCTATTACAAAGTATGCAGTAATGATCGATGATCCTAGCAAAATTGTTTACGAGTTAAATAAGGCAATATATTTATCACAACATGGCCGAAAGGGCCCGGTCTGGATCGATGTCCCTCTCGATATACAGAATATGAGAATAGAGCCTGAAGAGCTTGAGCAATATTCTCCAGAGCCTCTAATTAGCTCCAATTCAATTCAAGAAGATTTGGCATATGTCAGTAATGCTTTAAATGATGCTAAGCGACCAATTATTCTTGTAGGTCATGGTGTTCGGTCGGCCAATGCCGTTGATGATTTGCATGGATTCATTAATAGTTTCTCTGTACCGGTTGTATATTCACCTTCTGCGCCTGATGCTTATGGTACAAGTAATGATCTAAGTATTGGGTCGGTAGGTATCATGGGGTGTTCTCGTGCAGGAAATTTTGCAATCCAAAATGCTGATTTAATATTGGTATTAGGCAATCGATTGTCACCAATGACAACAGGGTCGGATTATTGTAAGTTTGGGAGATCTGCAGAAATTATCGTAGTTGATGTTGATCCCTCAGAGCACTCGAAAGAGACTGTTTCTATTGATAAGTTTATAAAGGCTGATGCAGGCTACTTTTTGAAAGGTTTGCAAAAATGCCAAATTAGTCCTGCAACAAAAACGTGGCAAGAAAAATGCATTCATTGGAAAACAATATTCCCAATATGCGAAGATCGATTTAAGGGTGGAGATTTGGTTGATCTTTACTATCTTTCTGAAGTGCTATCAGAAACCCTCCATGATAATTCAGTTGTGGTAACTGACTCCGGTTTAGTGGAACTTATTCTTCCTTCAAATATTAGATTTCAAAGAGGGATGAGGTCTATTCATCCAGCCTCGCAAGGGTGCATGGGATATGCACTTCCTGCTGCTGTTGGCGCATACTTTTCTTCTAACCAGCCTGTGGTTGTTGTCACAGGGGATGGTTCAATCATGATGAATCTTCAAGAGTTAGAAACTATCCGTTACCATAAATTACCTATCAAGGTGATTGTCATAAACAATAATGCTTATGCGGTGATTAGAAAGAGACAAGTGGATATGTTTAGGAGGCGAACTATTGGTACTGATCCCGCCAACGGAGTCAGTTGCCCTGATTTCAAGAAGGTTGCAGATGCTTTTGACTTGCCTCACGTGCTTATTCCGTCGACAACTAATCTGCAGGCTAAGCTAGAAGAGGTGCTTGCAATGAATGGGCCTGTACTTTGTGAAATAATGTCCCCAGAAGATCAGGACTATATAACCATATCTCATGCACGAACATTAGAAAATGGTTTTATTCGTAGACCAATAGAAGATCAGGCGCCATTTATCGACCGAGAGATTTTTCTTTCAGAAATGGTTATTGAGCCAATAGATCAATAAAAAAATATTAGGAGATTTTTATGGCTTCACTGGAGCTTAATGATTCGGTAATACTTAGTGATTATGGCAAACCCTATATTGTTGCTGAGCTTAATACTAGTCATTTTGGAAAGTTAGAAACTGCAAAATTGATGATTGATAAGGTCAAGGAGGCGGGTTGTGATTGTGTTAAATTTCAGTCATGGACTGCAGATACGTTATATTCTCAAAATTACTATGATGAGAATCCAATAGCCAAAAGATTTATTAAGAAATTTTCGCTATCACCGCTTGAATTAGAGGAGGTTTTGCATTACTGCAGAAAAAGTGATATCGGGTTTTCTTCAACACCATATTCGTGTGACGAAGTAGACTTTTTACTAAAGAAATGTCATGTACCTTATATAAAAGTAGCTTCTATGGATTTAAACAATCTACAGTATTTAAAATATATAGCTGAATCTGGTTCGGCAATAGTTCTATCTACTGGAATGGGAGATATGGATGAAATTTATCGTGCAGTAAATACTATTGCCAAGGCAGGCAATAATAAGATTTGCATTTTGCATTGTGTCTCAATATATCCAACAGAAACATCAAAAATAAGATTGAATAATATTCTTGGTTTAAGAAAGGAGTTCCCCGATTACCCTATAGGTTTCTCGGACCATTCTTTAGGAATAGAAATGCCAATTGCAGCTGCTGCGCTCGGAGCATGTATGCTTGAAAAGCATTTTACTTTAGACAAAGAGAAAATTGGCATGGATAATCAGATGGCAATAAATTCTGAAGAGCTCACTTCGATTGTTAGTAACGTTCATAATGTGCACCAAGCATTAGGAGGATATGAACGAATTATTTATCCTGAAGAATTAGACCAAAGGCAGATTATGAGACGAAGCGTTGTTTTTTCAAGACCTTTAAATAAAGGTACTAAGCTGACACTAGATGATCTAGATGTAAAAAGACCAGGCACAGGATATCTTCCGGAAAGGATAACAGATCTTGTAGGAGCTATATTAACTCGTGATGTTGAAGAAAATACGCTAGTTAAAAGTTCAGATATATTGATGAAAGAATAAAGTATAGGGCATTAAACATGTGGGACTTTCAGAAATATGCTAATAATATTGCTGTGATCCAGGAATCAGGTAGCGTCCATACTTATGGAGAATTGCTAGAGGATTGTTTTGGTCTTACAGAAATCATACCAAAGAGATCTTTGGTTTTATGTTTGTGTAAAAACAGTCTTGGCTCCCTTCTTGGCTATACTGCTTTTATAAATGCCCAGATAGTCCCTCTACTGTTTGATGAGAATGTTAATCAAGAGGCATTGGATAACCTTATTGCAGTATATAATCCTGAGTATTTATGGGTACCGTCCGAAATATCAAGAAAATTCGATCATTGTCTATCAATTCATTCGAGTTATGGATTTACTCTACTTAAAAATACACATGGATGCAAACACGTTCTTCATAAAGACCTTGCTCTCTTATTATCTACTTCAGGGTCTACCGGAAGTCGCAAATTAGTAAGACAGAGTTATCAAAATCTGAAAAGTAATACCGAATCCATAGTCGAATATTTGGAAATTGGTCATAAAGATCGTTCGATTACCACTTTGCCAATGAGTTACACATATGGTTTGTCAATTATAAATAGTCATATGTATGCCGGGGCTTCAATGATTTTTACTAATAAAACATTAGTGCAAAAAGAGTTTTGGCAACAATTAAAAATACATAACGCAACTTCATTTGGTGGGGTTCCCTTTACCTATGAAATGCTTAATAGGTTGAAATTCTTCAAAATGGATCTTCCTTCACTAAAAGTCATGACCCAAGCCGGAGGACGATTAACGACTGAATTACAAAAAAAATTTGCGTTATATGCTGAAGAAACGGGTAAACGTTTTTATGTCATGTATGGCCAAACAGAAGCGACTGCTCGTATGTCATATTTGCCATTCAAAAAATCGCTTGAGAAGTGTGGCAGTATTGGCGTCGCTATACCAAATGGTAAATTTTTTCTTACTAACGAAAAAAATGAAAAAATAACAGATTGCAATACGGTTGGTGAGCTTGGTTATATTGGTGAAAATGTAAGCTTAGGCTATGCTGAAGAAGCTAATGATCTTGCCATAGGAGACGAAAATCACGGAGTTTTATTAACGGGTGATATGGCCAAAGTTGATGAAGATGGGTTTTATTGGCTAGTTGGAAGAAAAAAGCGGTTCTTGAAAATTTATGGCAACAGAATAAATCTTGATGAGACAGAGGATTTTGTGAAGACTAGGTTTTGTGATGTAGACCTCGCCTGCAGTGGTTTAGATGACAAGATTCATGTTTATGTCACTGATAATAAAATAGTTGATGATGTACGTCAGTATCTTAGCGATAAGTTGAGTCTTAATCGCATGGCTATTAATGTTAAATATATTAAAGAAATTCCAAAAAATGAGTCCGGAAAGACCGCCTATAAAGTTTTAGACAATTCGTTATGAATGATGTTAGTTTTGAATTTGCTGATTTATGTGAGTTGGAAGATATAATGTCTTTTATATCAAGGCATTGGAGTGTTAATCATATTTATTCCGTTTCCAAAGAATTGATAATGAAAGATTTTCTATGGTTGGATCAGCCAGATAAGTTAACTATTGGGTTAGCAAAAGATGTGAATAGAGAAATTCTCGGAGTTTTTTGTTTTAAATTTTATAATTATTCTGCGATGCCAGATTTAGCCGGTGCGCTTTGGAAAGTTACATCAGATGCCGAGAAAAAATATCAAATGATTGGAGTACGCCTTCGACAGTTTGTTGTTAAAAACGTTAAACACAGGTTTTTTTCTGCAGCTGGGGCAGGAGAGCAAACTAAGAATACGTATAAAATGCTTCGACTTCAATGGAACCAAATGAAACAGTATTACATCATTAATCCATTAATACATGAGTATAAGCTGACTAAACATTTGTCTCATAAACCCCATAAAGCTGAAATTTTTGGGCTACCAAATATTGAAATGAAGCTTGTTGAAAATACGGATGATTTATTAAACTTCGATTTTGATAGGATTTCAAATACATTACCATTTAAAGATAAGCGTTATATAGAAAATAGATTTTTTGATTACCCTTTTTACAATTATGATATATTTTTGGTTTATAAATCAAACGAAAAAATAGCTCAAAATATTGTTATTTGCCGCAAGGCAGTAGCAAAAGATGAAAAGGGTCAGGATATTGCGAGCGCTTATAGAATCGTTGATTTTTATGGACCAGAGGACCTGTTACCTTCAATTATCATTTCATTATTTGAAAGGGTAAAGATTCAGGGTGATGAGTTCCTTGATTTTGTATGTCATGGCTTTGATCAAGAACTTTTAAAACAGGCAGGAATGAACTCACTGAATTTTGATAGCACAGAGACTATAGTCCCAAATTTTTTTGAGCCTTTAGTTAAAGAAAATATATCTGTGAATTGTATTGCTGATGTAACGAGGAGTAACTATAGGCATTGTAGGGCTGATGGAGATGGAGACAGACCCAGCTTCTTTTAGATACGAGGGTAAATCATCTATGAATGTGTCAATTATTATGTATCACTATGTGCGTGATATTAAAAGATCGAAGTACCCCGGTATTAAAGGTCTAGAATTTGAGGGTTTTAAGCGTCAACTGGATTACTTAGAAAAAAATTATAATATTATTTCTGCTCAAGATCTGATTGAGTTTTCTGTTAATGGAAAAGATCTACCTTCAAAAGCTTGTTACTTAACCTTTGATGATGGATATAAGGATCATATAGATTTTGTCTTACCAGAATTACTAGAAAGAAATTTGCAAGGTTCCTTTTTTGTTCCTGTAAAACCGGTTGTCGAAAGAGAGATGCTAGATGTTAATAGCATCCATTTTATTTTGGCAACTTGTTCTGATTATTCGGCATTAGTTTCTGAATTAAATAGTTTGTGTCATCCTTATATTGGTGAAGATGCTCTTAAAAAGCATTGGAATATGTACGCGTCGGTGGTCGATGAGCGGTTCGACACTAAAGAAGTGGTTTATATTAAACGTATGCTTCAACATGCATTACCAGAAGAAATTCGTAATAGCATCACGAGAACTCTATTTGAGCAGTATGTAGGAGAAACACCTTGCTCTTTTGCAGACCAACTATACTTATCTATTGATGATGTAAAGAAATTGGTAAATGCTGGCATGTATGTTGGAAGCCATGGTTACAAGCATACGTGGTTAAGCAAAGGCAGTATTGAAGAACAAGCAACTGAAATTGATTTGTCGTTAGGATTTCTCAAATCTGTTGGTGCTTCAACTGATAATTGGATAATGTGCTATCCATATGGCGACTTCAATCAAGACACTTTATCTTTATTACGCTCAAGAAAATGTGCGATAGGTCTTTCAACAAAAGTTGGTGTTGCAGATTTAAATACTTCAAAACTACTTGAATTATCTCGTTTTGATACTAACGACTTTCCCCAATAAGTGCTTGGATTAATATCTGTTATTGGGAAGGGAAGTTTTTGTATACTGATGTTTATCGATGCTGGATTTAAATTGATCTATTTATTGAAATTTGTTCGCAACTTGTCACTAATGATAGGTCGACCATATACTGGCCGGTCTTTATTTTCTTATAAAATTATTGATTGATGTAAGAATTATGAATAAGCAAGCATTACTATCAGATCAAATCGTTAGTGCCATTCACTCAGTTGTTGGCGCAGGGCCTGTAAGCTTGCATGAACCGTCTTTTGCTGGCAATGAATGGCTTTATGTAAAAGAGTGTTTAGATTCGACTTTTGTTTCGTCTGTTGGCAAATTTTCTGATCGTTTTGAGAATGATTTAGCAGTTTACACTGGAGCAAAACACGCGGTCGCGGTTGTTAATGGTACGGCAGCGCTTCACATTGCTTTAATGCTTGCGGGGGTTAAAGCTAATGATGAAGTCCTCGTGCCTACGCTCACTTTTATTGCCACCGCTAATGCTATTAGCTATTGTTCAGCTATACCTCATTTTGTAGACAGTGAAGAAACCACGCTTGGGATGGCAACTGACAAGTTACGTGATTATCTACAGTCGCATACTCACCAAAAAAGCGGACAGTGCGTAAATATAGCTACCGGTAAAGTTATCCGTGCGATGGTTCCTATGCATGTCTATGGTCATCCAGTTGATATTAATGGTTTGCTTGCAGTGGCGCACGATTTTAATATAGCAATAGTTGAAGATGCTGCAGAGTCACTCGGCAGTACCTATCATGGTCAGCATACTGGCACATTTGGTTTAATGGGTACGCTTAGTTTTAATGGCAATAAGACTATTACCACTGGTGGGGGTGGCGCTATCATAACTAATGATGCCTCCATTGCTCGACGTGCTAAGCACATAACCACTACTGCCAAATTGCCACATGCTTGGGAATTTATTCATGATGAAATTGGCTATAACTACCGTTTGCCTAACCTAAATGCAGCTCTAGGGTGCGCTCAGTTAGAGGAATTACCCGAAAAGTTAATTGCTAAAAGATCATTATTTAACCTTTATAAAGACGCTTTTGGGCTTGTAGATGGCTTGAAGCTACTGGTTGAACCCGCAGAATGTCATAGTAATTACTGGCTACAAACAATTATGTTGAATGCAGACAAGGCACATCATCGTGATGATATATTAAAAGCAACCAATGAATCTGGATTTATGACACGCCCAGTTTGGCGATTAATGCATCAGCTCAAACCATTTGCTAAATGTCCTCGTATGGATTTAACTACAGCTGAACAACTGGCGCAAAGATTGATTAATATTCCCAGTAGTCCAAATTTACTGAAAATAGCTCAACGAGCAAAACTAAATGAGTAAGCCTAGTTTAATTCTAATTGGTGCTGGCGGCCATGCTCGCTCATGTATTGATGTTATTGAGCATCTGGAGACATTTGAAATTGCTGGCTTAATAGGCAATGAGGAAGAGTTACATCATCAATGTATGGGATACCCTATAATAGCTAGCGACAGTGAATTACGCGAGTTAGCAAAGCAATATCAATATGCAATTGTTACTGTTGGGCAGATTGACTCAGCTCTTGTCCGACAGCGCCTATATGACCAGGCTTTGGCAATAGGTTTTAAGTTACCAACTATTATTTCTCCAACTGCACATATATCGCGACATGCTGAAGTGGGGGATGGTACTATAATAATGCATGGTTCTAAAGTAAATGCGGGCGCCAAGGTGGGTAATAACTGCATCATTAATACTAATGCTCTAATTGAACATGATGCAATAGTTGGGGATCACTGTCACATATCAACAGGTTCCATAGTGAATGGTGCGGCAAATATAGGCCAGGGTAGCTTTGTTGGAAGTGGGAGTATTATTAAACAGGGTATTACATTGGGCAATAATTGTGTGGTTGGTATGGGTATTTCTGTTAGGCATCACCATAAAGAAAACTCCCGAATATTAAAAAGTAATAAATTATGAAAAACTCTATTCTCATCATAGCCGAAGCTGGCGTAAACCATAATGGTGACCTTGATTTAGCCAAGCAATTGATAGATGTAGCTGCTGATGCGGGTGTTGATTTGGTTAAGTTTCAAACTTTTAGTGCTGATCGCTTAGTCACTCGAGAAGCTAAAAAATCCGATTACCAAAGCGCAACCACAGGAGGCGGAGAAACTCAGCACCAAATGTTAAGTCGTTTAGAACTCAGTGCAAACATGCACCATGAACTAATTGCTCATTGTGCCAAGCGTAACATTGGTTTTTTTTCTACAGGGTTTGATATTGAAAGTGTCAATTTTTTAATTACTCTAGGCATCAATCATTTTAAAATACCCTCTGGTGAAATAACTAATCTGCCTTATTTGCGACATATTGGCCAATTTAATAAGCCTGTAATCATTTCTACTGGGATGGCAACCATGGGAGATATTGAAGCGGCTATTGATGTGCTAGTACAAGCTGGGACAACGCGATCACTTATTACGGTATTGCATTGTACTACAGAGTACCCCACTCCTATGTCAGACGTTAATCTGCATGCTATTGAAAGTATAAGAGCTGCTTTTGGTGTTGCGGTGGGTTATTCCGATCATACTGCCGGCATAGAAGTCGCCATTGCTGCAGCTGCATTGGGTGCAACTGTCATTGAAAAGCACTTCACATTAGATAAAAGTTTGCCAGGCCCAGATCACAAAGCTAGCCTAGAGCCCGATGAACTTAAAGCAATGGTGTCGGCTATTCGCAATATAGAAATGGCATTGGGTGACGGCATTAAACGCCTTACGCCTAGTGAAGCAAAAAACAAACCTGTGGCTCGCAAATCGCTGGTTGCGAGCAAAGCCATTAAAGCTGGCGAAGTTTTTAGCACTGAAAATATCGCTGTTAAACGCCCTGGCACTGGTATATCTCCTATGAATTGGGATATTGTAATAGGCTGTAAAGCAGTGCGAGATTTTGCTACAGATGAGTTAATTGAGCTATGAATCGAAAGATTTGTGTGATTACAGGCACCCGTGCCGATTATGGTTTGTTGCGTTGGGTAATGCAGGGCATTAAAGACGATGTAGATTTAAACCTACAAATTATTGCTACTGGTATGCACTTATCGCCTGAGTTTGGTCTCACCTATAAGGTTATAGAAGCGGATGGTTTTGAGATTACTAGTAAGGTTAAAATGCTCACCAGTTCTGATACACCTGTAGGTATTGCTAAATCAATGGGCTTAGGCATGATTGGTTTTGCTGATGCCTTAAACGAATTAAACCCTGATTTAATAGTTGTACTGGGTGATAGATTTGAGATTTTTGCAGCTGCTGCTGCTGCTTTGGTGGCGCGTATACCAGTGGCGCACCTCCACGGCGGTGAGACGACCGAGGGCGCTTTTGATGAAGCGTTTCGGCATTCGATTACTAAAATGTCGCATTTCCATTTTGTGGCGGCAGATGAATATAAGCAACGCGTAATTCAATTAGGCGAGCAACCAGAGCATGTTTTTTTAGTCGGCGGACTGGGTATTGATAGCATTAAACGTTTAAAGTTGCTTGACCGCAATGCACTAGAAGCCGATTTAGGTTTTAAATTTGGCAAAAAAAATCTGCTCATCACTTTTCACCCAGTCACTCTGGAAAATTCCACTGCGGTAACCCAAATGAAAGCACTTTTAGCTGCATTAACCCAACTGGAAGAAACTCAACTTATTTTTACTATGCCCAATGCAGACACAGATGGCAGATCGCTTATTAAAATGGTTAAGCAATTTGCCTCGCAACATGCTAACGTCCATGCTTTTACCTCACTTGGTCAATTGCGCTACTTGTCGTGCATAGCTCAAGTAGATGGTGTTGTGGGCAATTCTTCAAGTGGATTAGCTGAAGTGCCTAGCTTTAAAAAAGGCACAATTAACATTGGAGATCGCCAGCGCGGACGGCTTCAAGCTTCCAGTATTATTAATTGCAAGCCTACTAAAAAAAGTATAGCCAATGCAATCAATATTTTGTATTCCCCCATTTTTCAAGCTGATTTAAGCAAAGTGCGCAATCCATATGGTGAGGGCGGTGCAAGTGTTGAAGTAGTCAACACACTTAAATTTATTAATATTAAAAACATATCTAAGAAAGCTTTTAATGATTTACCTAGCTCTGCTTTGGGGGCGAAATAAATGATTTTATCTGAAAAAGTATGGCGTCAAGCCACTCTTCTAGAAAGTTCAACCATTGAGCAAGCAATTCGTAACCTTAACAAAGTCGCAATTAAAATTGTGCTGGTGGTTGATAAATCTAATAGGCTGATAGGCACTCTTTCAGATGGCGATATACGCCGTGGTTTGCTTAAGGGTCTAGATCTTAATAGCGACATTGTTAGTATTGTTCATCGTAATCCACTAGTAGTTCCACCAGAGATGACGCGTGACAATGTGATGCAGTTGATGATGGCAAATAAAATTCAACAGATTCCCGTAGTCGATGCGCAGGAGCAATTAGTTGGTTTATATTTGTGGGAAGAAATTACCACACCACTTGCACGCTCTAATTTAATGGTGATTATGGCAGGTGGCAAGGGCACGCGCTTACTACCACATACAGAAAACACTCCGAAGCCAATGGTATTGGTCGCTGGCAAGCCTATGTTGGAACATATTATAGAGCGAGGTAAACTAGAAGGCTTTAATCATTTTGTGTTAGCTATTCACCACATGGGTAATATTATTGAGGATTACTTTGGTAATGGTGAAAGGCTTGGTGTAAAGATTGACTATTTACGAGAACAATCACCACTAGGTACTGCTGGCGCATTGGGCTTACTAAACCCTAGGCCAGATGAACCGTTTGTGGTGACTAATGGAGATGTGATTACTGATGTACGCTATGGTGAATTATTGGATTTCCATAATCGTTACAAAGCAAGCGCAACTATGGCGGTACGTACCCATGAATGGCAACATCCTTTCGGCGTTGTGCAAATGAAAGGTGTTGAGATAGTCGGCTTTGAAGAAAAACCCGTTGCACGAAGCCATATTAATGCTGGAGTTTATGTGCTTTCGCCACATGCTTTAAATGAACTAATAGCAGAGACACCGTGCAATATGCCCACGCTGTTTGAACGACTTCAGGTAAACTCTAAACGTACCGTTGCATACCCTATGCATGAACCTTGGCTAGATGTCGGTCGGCCAATAGATTTACAAACTGCCAATATTGATTTTGAGACTGATGATAAAGAAGGAGAGGGAAAGTGATTAATGGAAAGAGTATATTGGCTATTATTCCAGCACGTGCTGGTAGCAAAGGCTTGCCAGGAAAAAATATTCGGCCTATGTGCGGCAAGCCATTGATTGGCTGGAGTATTTTACAAGGGCTAGAGTCTCAATATATTGATGAAGTATTAGTGACCACTGATTCCCAAGAAATTTTAGATATTGCAAATCAATTTGGTGCAAACACTCCATTTATCAGACCAAAGTCATTGGCTAGTGATGATGCTACTAGTATTGACTTAATTCTTCATGCTGTCGACTATTTGACTAAAGCAGGACGTATTTATGATTATCTGGTCTTGTTGGAGCCTACATCTCCGTTAAGAGATATTTCAGATATTGACGGGGCAATAGAGCTTTTAATAAATAATGAGTTAGCTGAAAGTGTCGTAAGTGTAACCAAAGCCGAAGAGGCGCATCCATCATTTCTATTTACTATAAATAATGAGTTATTGAGGCCTATGCTAGGTATAGAACCAAATGGATTGAGGCGTCAAGATCTTAAAGATGATTATTATTATTTAGAGGGTTCTATTTACGTTAGCAGTATAAAGGCATTAATAGAACATCAAGGTTTTTACCATACTGAAACATTGCCGTGGGTTGTTGATAGATACAAGGCCGTTGAGATTGATGAACTTTCTGATTTTATTTCAGCAGAGGCGTTAATGCAGGCTAAAATTCAAGGAGTTTTAAATAAAGAGAAGTTTGAGGCTGTTGATGAGTAATAAAAATAAAGGAGTTGAGAATAGCTTAATTGAGGAGCTTTATCTTAGAGCAAAAAAATATATACCAGGAGGGAATTCTTTATTATCGAAGAGAAGAGAAATGTTCGCCCCAGATCAATGGCCTGCTTTTTTTGAGACCGCCAAAGGCATTACAGTGACTGATATTGAGGGTAAGGAGTATCGTGATTTTAGTCATTTCGGCGTTGGAACTAATACGCTAGGATATGGCAATGAAAATATAGATTCGGCTGTAAAGAATTGTATTACAAAAGGAAATATGTCGACATTAAATCCACCCGAAGAGGTATATCTAGCCGAACGTTTAATTGGACTTCATCCTTGGGCTGGTATGGCCCGATTTGCCAGAACGGGAGGAGAGGCAAATTCGATAGCCGTAAGAATTGCGCGGTCTTATACTGGTAAAAGCAAGATCGCTTTCTGTGGCTATCATGGTTGGCATGACTGGTATCTTTCAGCAAATCTTCAAGATAGTAAAAACCTCGATAAGCAGTTGTTATCTGGTTTGTCCGCAGTTGGTGTGCCTAGGGAGCTAGAGTCTACTGCAGTGCCTTTTAATGATGGTGATTTAAATGCCCTAGAGGCCGTGCTTGCAAATGGTGATGTGGCGGCGATAAAAATGGAGGTCATGAGATCCAGAGCTCCATCATTAAGTTACTTAAAAGATATAAGAGGGCTGGCTGATAAATATAGCTGTCTGCTAATCTTTGATGAATGCACTAGTGGATTTAGAGAATCCTTTGGTGGTTTGCATTTAAATTACGGTGTTATGCCTGACTTAACAATTTTGGGTAAAACGTTAGGTAATGGATACGCTATAACATCTGTACTTGGCACCGAGACAGTGATGAATGCATCACAGTCTACGTTTATAAGTTCTACATTCTTTACTGAAAGGCTAGGTTTTGTAGCAGCGTTGGCCTCATTAGAGGAAATGGAGAGAATAAAGTCTTGGGAAGTAATATCAAAAAAAGGCTCTTATTTTAAATCCAGAATTAAACCTTTATTCCAAAAATATAATCTGAATTTAGATGTAAGTGGGATGGATGCTCTGGTCTCTTTTAATGTGCAACATCCTGAGTCAAAAGCAATAAAGACTTTCATTACTCAAGAAATGCTTTCCAAGAATTTTTTAACTGGAAATCTCTTCTATCCTAGCATTGCACATTCCGACAAGGATATAGATGATTTTTTTGTATCTCTTGAAAAAGTTATATATAGGCTATCTTCAATTATTGAAAGTAAAGACAATATTGCGAATCACTTGAAAGGTCCAGCAAGCCATTCAACTTTTCAGAGGTTAAATTAAACTTAGATACTCTTGATTTTTCAAGACTACCCAACGCCTAGGATCGGAGCAAAAAAATGTTAAAAAATAAAATTATTGTTGTAGTAGGTGGTGCAGGCCTGCTAGGTAGCCACTTTTGTTCTGTAATAGCCGAACAAGGAGGCACAGCCATCATAGCAGATCTTGACATGACCGCTGCCACAGCTGTTGCTGAAAAAATTAAAGCTAATGGTGGCGAGGCCGAAGCTGCAATCCTTAACATTACTGATAGTGTTTCAGTGAACAATTTAATAGCATCACTTCATGAACGTTATGGTCGAATAGATGCCGTGGTTAATAACGCTTATCCACGCAATAAAAATTATGGCCGCAGGTTAGAAGATGTTACTTATACAGACTTCTGTGAAAATGTGAGCATGCACTTAGGAGGGTGCTTTCTTGTAGCCCAGAAATTTGCACTTTACTTTCGTGAACATAATGGGGGCAACATAGTAAACATGGCATCAGTATATGGAACACTCACTCCTAGGTTTGAAATTTATGCTGATACGTCAATGACAATGCCAGTTGAGTATGCTGCAATTAAATCGGCTGTTATACAGGTCACACGTTTTTTTGCACAATACTTTAAGACTGACGGAGTGCGTTGCAATTCAATATCCCCTGGCGGTATATTAGATGACCAACCAGATAATTTTTTAGAAAAATACAATAGTCATTGTGGTACCAAAGGCATGCTTAATCCTCAGGATATAAAAGGTGCATTGGTGTTTTTACTATCTGATGCTTCTAAGTATATAAATGGACAAAATTTAATAATCGATGATGGTTTTTCATTATAAAGATGGCTAAACGTATTGCTTTTCTCTCTAGATTGCCGGCGCTTGAACAATACTCAAAGACTTTGGGGATAGATTATCTATCTAAAAATGGTTTCGAAGTCTTTTTTTTGGACGTGTCCCCTTTAATAGATGGTAGTAAAGGTCAAAATTTATATCCAAATCAAACTAATCTAACTAATTGTAAAATCATCGTCATTCGTCGATTGGTTGAGTTAGAAACTTTTGTGAAAGATAGGGCTGATAGTACTATTTTTATAGACTTTGTTGGTGCCTTGACTGAATTCAATTTGACTACTGGGCGAGTATACAAAATTCTTAAGAAGTACAGTGCGAAATTCTATATTATGGCGAATGCGGATATTCCATCTGCTCATTTTATTCCTAACGACTCTTCTTCTACATTTATAGGGAAAGTAAAAAAAGTATTGCGTAATCCAAATCTATTGTTTGAATTTTTCGCAAGAAAGTTGATAGTAGTTTCAGTGAAATTAGATATCTTGTATCAAAAGCCCTACCGTATCTTTGGCATAAAGGATAGCTCAATAGTAGATAACTGTGTTAAAAGATATGGATTAAGCGATTCTGTAATTACACAAATTAACTCTAGAGACTACGATACATATTTAGAGTTTAAAAGAGGCATAGCTCAAAAAATAACCCCTACTGAAACCTGCGTCTTCCTTGATGAAGCTCATACCAATCATCCTGACTGGAAACTATTTGGTCGCACTCCATTAAAAGAAGATGAATATATCTCTTCAATGAATCATTTTTTTGATTGCGTAGAGGAAAAAACAGGTTTGGCTGTAGTAATTGCAGGTCACCCAAAATCAGCATTCAGCGAAGGAAATCACCCATATGGTGACCGAGTTTTTACTCTTGACAATACAGTGGAATTGGTTGCAAAAAGTAAAATGGTTATTGCGCATTCAAGTACCTCAATTAATTTTCCTGTAATGTTTGCAAAACCCATTGTGTTGGTGACTACTCGCGAGTTCAAAAATCGGATATATATGATGCATGCTGTTGAAGCATTTGCAAAAGCACTCGGATTAAATCAAATAGATGTTGATTCTGCTGATGAGGTTAAGGAATTTGATATCGACATTGAAAAACGCTGCGACTATAAAAGTTATTTACACACTTATGTGAAAAACAAGGATCCTATAAATAAATTGACATGGGAGATAGTGGCCGATGCTGCTAGCAAAGATCTAGAATATCAGAAAAATATACTAGATTAGTTTGTAGTGATGTTTTAAGATCACTTGATGGCAAGAAAATGATGAGATGTCAGGAAACTGTTTTATTAAGTCGTTGTAAGGTACTATTTAATTAGTACATTTAATGTATTTTTCATTGGCTTTCGAAAATTCTCTTAGACGGTTTTCACGAATCTAAGTCTTCATAAATAGTGTAAAAACGATATAAATTTCTCTAATTGGATGTTATTTTGATAAAATTATGATTTCCCCACAGACTAAAAAGTAGATAAGCAATATGAAAAGAACAACTTTACAACAATATTTAAAAAAACCACAATCACGGTTTGAAATAATTTCTGAGTTTTGCCGTGATAAAGAAGTTCTTGATATTGGATGTGTTCAGCATGATGTTATGAATGCTGACCTCGATGCGTGGTTACATAATCATATAGTTAAGATTGCATCTCATACTTTGGGTGTTGACTATTTGGAGGATGCTGTAAATGATCTGGTTAAGCGGGGGTACAATATTGTTCATGGGGATGTTAATAAACCGCTTTTAATCGATAGTCAGTTTGACGTTATTGTTGTTGGGAATTTAATTGAGCATTTATCAAATTTTGAGGGATTATTAAGTAACATTAATCGATTATTAAAGCCAGATGGAGTAGTTTTAATTTCCACAGCTAATCCATTTTTTGACGAGCAATATTTTTTTTCAGCCTTCAACAATGACATTATAATCAACCCTGAGCACACTTGTTGGATTGACCCAGTAGCACTTGACCAGCTTTCAAAACGGTTTGGATTGTATACCGAACAAGTTCGCTGGATTAGGGAAAAATGGACCTTGGCAAGCGGTATAATTTGTCACGGGGATGAAAATGAGTTGGACGTATATACCGGGAGATGGAATGCTAAATCTGAGGCAGGCCTTACTGAGCGCTTTATAATTAGTCTAATAAAGACTCTTGCACCTGTAATATGGTCTTCAGAAAAATTAGCCCGACTTGAAAAAGAGTTTGGCAGCAATGCCGATAGAACTTTGTGGATAATGATTAAGGGGCGGTTGTTTGGTTTATATTGGAATATAAGAAAATTATTTATACCCAAAAGTGATATAAATAAATTTGAACTTTATTTTTCAATATTAAAAAAGAGTAAATAACTCTCCTAATTAAGAAGACCCAAGTTTAACTGATGTTAATAATGAGGGACTATTTAATAATTTTAATTGAATTGGGAAATCTATGATGGTTAATAAAAAAGTATTAGATCTAGGCTGTGGCAAGAAGAAGCGTGATGGGGCAATAGGTGTTGATTGGTCTGACCGACATGATGCTGATGTAATTCATGATTTAAATGTATTTCCTTATCCATTCGAGAATTCAATATTTGATGAAATATATATTGATAACACCTTGGAGCATTTAGACGATGTAATGCTAGTAATGGAAGAAATCTATCGTATATGTAAGCCTGGTGGTCTTGTTAAAGTTATTGTGCCTTATTTCAGATCAGTATGGGCATCTATTGATCCAACACATAAAACTTTTTTTACCGTTAATTCTTTAGCATATTTCGACCCAGATCATATTATTTGCAAGCAATATGATTATTCTGATGCGAGATTTAAGCAAGAAAAAATCATTTTCAATGAAACTTTTCCTAACAGCTGGACAAAGAATTTAATCCTTAAGGTCGCCAACCGCTGGCCTTTGGGATATGAATACTATTTAAGTCACTTTTATCCACTTGATGATATCTCCTTTTATCTGCGCAAACCGATTAAATGATATCCATGACTATATAAAATTAAAAAAACTTTAAATATTTTTATGTCAAATAAAAAATTTATATATTAGCTAACAACAATGGCTCTCAAAAATAAGCGAGTATTGGTAACTGGAGCAGGAGGCTTTGTTGGTCAGCACCTTTGCAAAGCATTATTTGAAAAAGAGGCTACAATAATTGGCTTTGCTCGAAGCGCATTGGATAGCAAATACTTATCAGAGCGATATGAAGTGGATATGTTAGATGAGTCTGCAGTTAAGCAAATAATAAATGCTGTTCAGCCTGAATTTGTGGTGCACTTGGCAGCTAACAAAAATAGAGGTGTTGACGTGACTTCATATAAGGAAGGATATAGCACTAATCTAATAGGCTCTTTGAATATTATTAATGCTTGTCAAGATATTCCTGTATTAACAAGGTTTGTTTCTCTGGGTAGTACAGATGAATATGGTGAATTACAGGTGCCATTTAAGGAGTCTTACAAAGAAGAACCAAATTCTGCCTATGGGGCAAGCAAGCTTGCTGTAACAGAGCTACTGAGAACTCTACTGCGTTCCAATGGATTTCCCAGCGTGATTTTGCGACCAACCATTGCTTACGGGCCAGGTCAAGATGATAGTATGTTTTTACCCGCCTTGATTATAGCACTCGTTGCAGGCAGAAATTTTAATATGTCCCTTGGCGAACAAACGCGGGACTTTATCTATATTGATGATTTAGTCAAAGCCATTATTCAAGCTCTGATTATTCCAGATTTTTGTGGCGATGTGGTGAACATTAGCTCAGCTAGACCGATACGTATAGATGCTTTGGCAAAGATGACAGCAAATATGCTAGGTAATGGTGCAGGCAAGCGACTAAAATTTGGATCAAAAAATTATCGGCCAGGTGATGTAATGCAATATTGGGCTTCTAACGAATTGGCTAAGCATAAACTTGGCTGGTCTCCAATGGTGTCACTTGAAGAAGGTGTTCAGCAAACTGTTGATTATTATAAAGCTCTAGCATCAGACCATTAATGGCTAAAAAAATACATTACCACTCCGACTGCGCATTTTTTGCAGGCTGTGAAAACATGCTTGCTGTTTTGTTTAATTCACAGAGACTTCTTCAAAAATATGAGGTTTCATTCAGCTTCGCTTATTCATCGATTTATTTACAAGGGTTCAAGCGAAAGGTGTTAAATAAATTCCCAATTTACGCATATACATTCCCAGCGCTCACAGATTATTATAAATTGCCAAGTTGGATGCCGCTGTTAATTCGTAAAATTATCATGGCGTGTATGCGATTAATATTCAATATCCCATTAATGATCTATGAGGTGATTACTTTATATCTGCTATTTAGAAAAATTAAACCTGATCTCCTACATATTAATAATGGAGGTTACCCTTCAGCGCGCTCTGCACGAGCAGCCGCCATTGCAGGTAAATTAGCTGCCGTTCCTAACGTCATTATGGTGGTGAACAATATGGCAGTTGATTATAGGCATTACTCACGATGGTTTGAATACCCAATTGACCTCTTGGTGGTTAAATCTGTTGATCTGTTCGTTACAGGGTCTAGAGCAGCAGCGGATCAGCTTAAATCAGTCTTAGCTCTTCCAGCTCAAAAGATAACCTCACTACATAATGGTATTCCTGTTAGATTAGGTGCTGAAACTTTAAGCGAAACTCGTGCTCGTCTTAACCTGAGCAGCTTCGATGGCGTGATATTTGGTGTGGTAGCTTTGCTGATTCCACGTAAAGGACATCAAGTTCTCTTAAATGCAATATTAAATATTAGTCGTCAAGTGAATAATCACTCAAACAGTTTTAAGATACTTATAGAAGGGCATGGACCGCTCCGAGACGAACTAGTCTCATTTGTTAATACCCATGCCTTACATGATTATGTTGAGTTTGTGGGCAATGAAGACAATATTGTAGATTTTATGGCGATTCTAGATGTTTTGATTTTGCCCTCTATTGCAAATGAAGATTTTCCTAATGTGGTGCTTGAGGCTATGGCACTTGGCAAACCAGTTATTGCTAGTCGATTAGCGGGTGTGCCCGAGCAAGTATCTGAAGGTGAGACTGGGCTTTTGGTCAGCCCACTAAGCGCCGAACAACTTGCTCAAGCAATTACAGATCTATGTAATAATGCACCATTGAGGAAACATATGGGCGAGGCTGCAGTAAAAAAGTTTAAAAATTTTTTTACTGCAGAAGTTGCCATTAAAAATTATCTAACACTTTATAAATCATTAATTGAGAGAAAAAAAATATGAAAGTAGTAATTTTAGCTGGTGGTTATGGTACACGCATTCGTGATGTGGCAGATGATATTCCTAAACCGATGATTCCTATCGGACCATACCCTATTCTTTGGCACATTATGAAATCATATGCACATTTTGGCTACAAAGAATTTATTATTTGTTTAGGGTATAAAGGGCAGTCCATTAAAGACTTTTTCCTTAATTATGAGGCACATACGCGTGATTTCACGATTACTCTAGGTGCTGATAGGAGTGTAAATTATCATAATAACCATGATGAATTAGGCTGGAAAGTAACGCTTACAGATACTGGGACGAGTGCAATGACGGGTGCTAGGGTAGCGCGGATTAAAGATTTCGTTAAGGATGAAGATTTTATGCTTACTTATGGCGACGGTGTGTGTGACGTGGATATTGGACAGTTGGTTGAGTTTCATAAATCCCACGGTAAAGTACTAACTGTTACTGGTGTGCGTCCACCCGGTCGCTTTGGTGAAATGGTGAGTGGTCCAAAGGGAAAGATTCTGGGCTTTAATGAAAAGCCACAGGCAACTTCTGGACGAATTAATGGTGGATATTTTGTTGCTAGTCCAAAAATATTTGAATACTTAGATGATCGAGATGATTTGGTTTTTGAGCAAGAACCGATTCTACAACTAGTTAGAGACGAGCAGATGATGGCGTTTGAACATAACGGGTTTTGGCAGCCAATGGATACTAGCCGAGAATATCAGCTGCTTAACGAATTGTATGAAAAAGGAGATGCACCATGGGTAAGATAGATATGCTTTCGGTTTTTGACTCTTTTCGAGGTAAGCGCGTGTTTGTTACAGGGCATACTGGCTTTAAAGGCACGTGGTTAACTTTTTTACTTAAAGAGCTTGGAGCAGAGGTTATGGGATATGCTTTACCACCTGAGTCAGGCCCAAGCCATTTTATGCTACTAAACATGCAAGACAAAATAAGTCACGAATTAGGTGATGTGCGTGATGCAGCTAAATTGAATGCCGCAATGCAATCTTTTCAGCCAGAGTTTGTTTTTCATTTGGCGGCGCAAGCATTGGTAAAGGAATCGTATGCTGATCCAGCCCTTACTTTTGATACCAATGTAATGGGATCTGTAAATTTGTTAGATTCTGTTCGGCAATGCAGCTCTGTTCGTTCATTGGTCTACATTACCTCAGATAAGTGCTATGAAAATCTAGAATGGGTATGGGGTTATCGTGAAAATGATCAATTAGGTGGACATGATCCATATAGCGCCTCTAAAGCCGCTGCTGAAATAGTATTTTCTGCTTATGCTCGATCATTTCTTAATTCTCGACCATCACTAGGTGCTGCAACCACACGCGCCGGAAATGTAATAGGTGGCGGTGACTGGGCTGCAGATCGTATAGTGCCAGACTGTATTCGTGCTATAGAAAATAAGAGGCCAATTCAGCTTCGTAATCCCAATGCTACGCGTCCTTGGCAGCATGTGCTTGAGCCGATATCTGGTTATATAACGCTTGCGTCAAAATTATATGAGCAGCCACAGCGATATTGCGGTTCTTGGAACTTTGGCCCATCTACGTCTGAGGTGCGAACTGTGCATGAAGTAGCAAAATCTATTATTCATACTTTAGGTAGTGGAAGTGTGGAAATTGTAGGATCTCAAGACAAGCACCATGAGGCACGTTTACTGCAACTCAATTGTGACAAAGCTCATCAAGATCTTGGTTGGCAACCTCGTTGGGGCGTAGAAAAAACATTTTCTGCAACAGCTGAATGGTATAAAGCCATAATGGCTGGAGGCAATGTAGAAGATATTACCCGCTCTCAACTACAAGACTTTTTTCCGGAGTTATCATGATTGATGGCGTAAAACTAACACCATTAAAGCAGATATTTGATGAGCGCGGTAAGGTCATGCATATGCTGCGAAAAGATTCGCCGGTATTTTCTAGTTTTGGCGAAATCTATTTTTCTTGCACTTACCCAGGAGTTATTAAGGCTTGGCATTTACACAAACAAATGACACTTAATTATGCAGCTATTCATGGCGAGATAAAGTGCGTACTTTATGACGATCGCCCTGATAGTAAAACTCGTGGTTGTATTGAGGAGTATTTCCTATCCCCCGAGAACTATTACCTATTAACAGTGCCACCGATGGTTTGGAATGGCTGGAAAGGGATTGGCGAACATACCTCTATCGTCGCTAATTGCGCCTCTATTCCGCATGACCCTAGTGAGATAAAACGTAAACCTGCATTCGACGCAAGCATTCCTTATGACTGGCAAATTCAGCATAAATGAATAACATTTTGGTCACAGGCGGCATGGGTTTTGTTGGTGGGCGTGTGGCGCAGGCTTTATCTAAACTTGGGGAAGTTACGGTTGCTTTAGGAAGCAGAACAGCCCAAGCTAACCCGTCCTGGCTACCTAGCGCCAAGGTTGTAGCAATGGATTGGCGCTCCTCACATGGCTTAACATTTGCGTGTGAGAACATAGACACTCTCGTGCATCTAGCTGGTATGAATGATGCTGACTGCTCGCGTGACCCATTGGCAGCAATAGAGGTAAATGTAGTTAATACCGCGCGCTTGATGCAAGCTGCTAAAATGACAGGCGTAAAGCGCATTATCTACTTTTCAACAGCTCACGTTTATGGGCCAAGCTTGGTTGGTAAAATTGATGAATTCACTTTGCCCAAAGGCTTTCATCCATACGCCACTAGTCATCGCGCAGCAGAGGACGTTGTCTTATCTGCCGCTAATACAGATATGGATAGTATTGTACTAAGGTTATCCAACGGTTTTGGTGTTCCAGCTCATATGGAGGTAAATGCATGGATGTTGTTAATGAATGACTTATGCCGCCAAGCAGTCACCTTGCGAAGCATGACATTACGATCAACTGGAATGCAACGGCGCGATTTTATAACATTGGATGACGTGGCGAGTGTGGTTGCCCACATGATAGCTTTGCCAAGCGACCAGATTGGTGATGGGTTATTCAATGTTGGGTGCGGCAAATCTTCACGGGTAATTGATATGGTTAAATTGATACAAACAAGATGCGCAGAAGTGTTGGGATATACCCCTGAAATTATTAGGCCACAACCAGTCGAGGGTGATGAAAGCCCCAGCTTGGATTACAGAATTGATAAATTATTGAACACTGGCTTTATCTTGGCTGGCAATTCGGTGTTAGAGATTGATGAGACTTTACGCATGTGTAATGAGCACTTTCTTGGTACAAACTGAAAATGAAACAAAATCCTTTAATATCAATAGTCATTCCCACATATAACCATGCACGTTTTCTTGGTAGAGCTTTAAAGTCTGTAGTTGACCAAACTTATACTAATTGGGAGATTATTGTTGTTGACAACCATTCCACAGACAATACCAGTGAAGTAATCAAAGACTTTAGTGATCCTCGTATTACGTATTTAAAAATTAATAATAATGGAGTTATTGCAGCGTCAAGAAATATGGGAATTCGAGCGGCAAATGGAGAATGGATTGCCTTTTTGGATTCAGATGACTGGTGGACTCAAGATAAATTACAGGAGTGCTTTAAGGCGATTAATGATAACGTAGATTTTATTTATCACTATCTTGAGATAGCTAGTAATAAGCCTAGATATTTAAGACCAAGGCTAGTAAAAACTCCACAAGTTAATGCTCCAGTAATGATGGATTTACTTTTAAATGGTAACAAAATCCATAATTCTTCCGTGGTAGTTCGCAAGAATTTATTGTTAGAAATTGGAGGTATTAATGAAAGGCCAGAGGTAATTGCTTGCGAAGACTTCGACACATACGTACGTATTGCCTCGATTACAGATAGTTTTGTTTGCCTGCCTCATACGCTTGGTTATTATTTTGTTCATGACACTAATACCTCAAGTATAGCTAGGAAAGATATGTCGATAGCTGATCGAAATGTCGTTGATGATTTTCGCAATTTACTTGATCACCAAGGAGAAATTAAGGTTGAAGCTAGACTTAATTACACAAAAGGTCGATTCAATTATTCGAATGGAAATTATCGAGAAGCAATAAAAAATTTCTTATATGCTACTGTCCATCATAATAATTTTTCATTTAGGATTAAAGCTTTAATATTTTTATCAGTTTTGGTGACTTTGAAGTTACCCTACATTTTTATTCGCAGTTCTAAAACTGCCATATAATGACATCCGCTACTCTAACAAAAATAATGGGCAGTTAATGATAGAGGTGAATTTTTCAAGATCTATTTTATTACTTGCTCTGATCACAAGGTTGGTAGGCGGTGAATTGGTAGCTCTTAGCTATGTTTTGCTTGCTGGTTATGCGCTACTGGGTCGAGTGCAGGTCATTCAGTCACTTGCTTTGTTATGTTTTTTTTCAGTTCTTGGTGGGGATATTGCGCTAATGAAGCCAAGTGATTCATCAGTCCTACGCTATATACCAATAATGGGGGCAACAGTTTCTATATTGCTCCGAAGCAGGGCTTCTATAACTCGAGGGAGCCTAAGTGTGAGTTTGGTTGTTCTCGCCACTTTGTGTCTTGGTGTATTTTTATTAATCCATTCAATATTGTTTAGTCAGGTATCTGATGTTTCTATTTTAAAATCAGTGTTGTGGGTGACTGTGATGGTTGTGTTGTTGGTTGCTTGGAGAGGATTAAGTGATCTAGAGCATGATCGTCTACAACGGCAATTGTTTGGTGCTCTTGTGGAGAGCATGTTAGTCAGTCTGCCTTTTTTGGTTATACCTAATATAGGCTACTCTACCAATGGATATGGATTTCAAGGTATATTCGATCAACCTCAGGTGTTTGGGCTTGCAATGGCAACCCTTGCCGCCTGTTTTATAGGTCGGCTGTCACGGCCGGTTCAATATCGCTGGCTTGAAATGTTTCTGCTTCTTCTTTGCTTAGGACTGTTGCTAATGTCTGAGGCACGAACAGCTGGCTTTGCATTGATGTTAGCTGTAATAGGTACGCCCATTATATTCTTTGTCTTTAGGGGTAATGCCAGGTCCCTGTTTCGGTCTCTTACTTGGATGTGCACTATTCTAATTGTAGTTTGGTTTAGCTTTTCAGATCAGCTAAGCAAGTTTGCATTCAAAAGAGGTGATGCTGTTGATATAACAGAGACATTAGAGGAATCTCGAGGTATTCTTATGTTTCCGATGATAACAAATATTTTAGAAAATCCCATGAGTGGCATTGGGTTTGGGGTTGGATCAATACCTTCAGAAAGATACGTAAATAGAGATAATATATTAGGTCTTCCGAGTGGTGCTCCTGTTGAAAAAGGAATATTGCCACTCGCAGTAATAGAGGAATTAGGAGCTCCAGGGTTTCTTGCTTTCGCTTTTTGGTTGTGGATGATGTTTCGACGTTCTTATCGCGCAGGATTTTATCCATTTCTAGTTTTGTCTATAATATTTCTAATGAATCTAGGTGAAGCAACTTTTTTTTCTACTGGAGGCATCGGACTTTTTTTTCTAATCATGTTCACATGGTCGGTCACAGCTAAAGGACGTTCTATTTACAAGCTGTCTGAATGAAAGATCTATCCTTAATAAACCTGTTCGGAAAACGGGGTAAAACCTTTACACCTTAATAAGTTTTTGGTTTTTAATAGTTATGGTTTAAGCCTATTAATGCCTCCAGCTAAGGTTCTTTTTAAGATTATATAATTTCAACAAATATTATGAGTATGTATGCAGAAAAGCTTAGAGTATTTTGGAGGTTGCATTGAAGGTCTTAGTGAACGGAATTGGAATTATAGACTCGGGCGGAATTAGTGTTCTTGAAAAGCTCCTTAAGGAATGTGTTGACTTTGGTGAGAACAATGAATTCATCATTATGTTAACAAGAAGCTATCATACGGATGCTCTTGTTCAGCGGTATCAGAAGTACGACATGCTTTCATTTAGGTTCCTTACTTTCAATAATTATATACATAGACTTTATTATGAAAACTTTACCTTTCAGCGACTTGTAGCTCAATATGGAATTGATTTAGTTTATAACTTTACCGCGACCACACAAATTTTTTTAAGATGCCCGCAGTTAGTGAAAATGCATAATTTAATATATTATTCCAAAAAGCTTGATACTCTTTATAGAAAAAATTCACGCCGTATTTTATGGCTAAGACAGATTTTTTTGAAGCGTATCGTTTTCAGATTTATGTTAAATAAGTCAAAATACATTGAAATTCAGTCAAAACATGTAAAAGATCACATATCTGATTACATAAATATTGATAATAAACATATTTTTGTAAAGAGTGATGTGGATGTAGATGATGTATCTATGCGGGAACCGAGACAGTATGATTTTACTAAAAAGCTTAAGTTTCTATATGTTGTGGGCCCGCATTTTGACTATACACATAAAAACTTTCTTGATTTTACCAATGGGATGGTCGAGTTGACTAAATCGAGTATTGATTTCGAAATTGATATCACATTAACGAAAGAGCAACTTAGAGGATCAGAGCTCTGGAATAGCTTGTTAAATTCAAGGACTAATTTCCATGGCTATATAAATGACCCTAAAAAAATTAAAGCTTTGTTTTGTGACAATACGATTTTAATTTCCACATCTGTAATTGAAACTCTCGGCTTGCACGTTCTAGAAGCCATAAAGAATGGAGTAGTGACTATAACGCCTAACGAAAATTATGCTAAAGAGGTGTACGGGATACAGCGTTATACCTATGATTTATTAGACACGAATTCCTTATCCAAAACCGTTTTTGATATTATTAGTGATCAAGATACCGTTTCAGATGCAATTTCAGCACAACAGAATTATGTAAGAGAAAATGAGATGAGCAAATTTGATAATATAATAGACATATTTAGTGAGGTATTAAATGCTCAAAGGCAAGACGCTGGAATATAATCATATGCCGAATTCAGACATTTTTATTAATTAACAATCTGTTATCAGGAAAAATCAAATATGACTAAAAAATGTGATGTTCTAGTCTTAGGTGCTACGGGGATGCTAGGTAGTGCTGTTTTGAAATACTTTTTTTCTAGGCGCGAATATTCAGTAATCGGCACGATGAGAGGCTTCAATTCACCTTCGGGTCTTAAAGATCTTGAAAGTTGTATGATTGGTGGTATTGATGTTGAGAATATTGACATGCTAACTAGGGTGCTTGCCCAATATAAGCCTTCATATGTAATTAATTGTGTAGGGCTTGTTAAGCAACTTGCTGAATCGAATGATCCATTGAAATGCATGCCAATAAATTCACTTTTACCCCATAGACTTGCTCACCTTTGTAACATAGGAAATGCGAAATTTATTCATATGAGCACAGATTGTGTATTCGATGGCAAAAAAGGTATGTATCTAGAATCTGATTGGCCAAATGCTAGAGATCTTTATGGGAGAAGTAAGCTTCTTGGGGAGGTTGATTATAGCAATTCAATAACATTACGCACGTCTATCATTGGCCATGAAATTGAATCAGGGCATAGTCTTCTGGAGTGGTTTCTTAGACAAACGAAGTCTAGCATTAATGGTTTTAGTAAGGCAGTTTTTTCGGGTCTTCCAACGGTCGAACTTGCTAGGATTATTCATGATTATGTTATTCCTGAGCCTTCTATTCATGGGCTGTATCATGTTTCCTCAAGTCCAATTAATAAATACGATCTCCTTACCTTAATTGCAAAAGAATATTCAAAGGATATCAATATTAAGAAGGATGATTCACTTGTAATTGATAGATCTTTGGATTCTTCGAAATTTCGTGAGGCCACGGGGTTCAAATCAAACTCATGGCCAGAAATGCTAGCTATAATGAGAGAGTTTGGCTAATCTATTATTAAAAGGTAATTATTAAATGTTTAAAAATAAGGTTTTGATGATAACGGGTGGAACAGGGTCGTTTGGCAATGCTGTACTTAGGAGGTTTTTAGATTCTGATTTTTCCGAAATTCGGATATTTAGTCGAGATGAACTAAAACAGGAAAAAATGCGAATCGCAATAAATAATCCCAAGGTAAAGTTTTATATTGGAGATGTGCGAAATTACCAATCGGTATTTGAAGCCATGAATGGGGTTGACTTCGTTTTTCATGCAGCTGCTCTTAAGCAGGTGCCTTCCTGTGAGTTTTATCCGATGGAGGCGATTCGGACGAATTGCTTAGGCGCCGACAATGTTATGTCTGCGGCCATAGCTTGCAAAGTAGAGAGAGTTATTGTGCTTAGTACTGATAAAGCTGTCTATCCAATTAATGCTATGGGCATGTCTAAAGCGATGATGGAACGATTAATGGTAGCCAAAGCTCGCATGCGAAGACCTAGTGAGACCGTTTTTTGTGCAACTAGATACGGAAATGTCATGGCATCAAGAGGTTCCGTGATACCTCTGTTTATTGATCAAATCAGGGAGAATAAAAACCTTACTATTACCGACCCTAATATGACAAGGTTTCTAATGTCATTAGATGACTCTGTAGATCTGGTTATTCATGCTTTTAAAAATGCTGATCAAGGTGATATTTTTGTACAAAAGGCTCCTGCATCTACTGTCGAGGATCTGGCGCAGGCTTTAAAGGAATTGTTCCGTTCAGAGTCTGACATAAAAATAATCGGAACTCGTCATGGTGAAAAGTTATATGAATCCTTGCTCTCTCGAGAAGAAATGGCGAAAGCAGAAGATATGGGGCGTTACTACCGAGTGCCCATGGATGGAAGAGATTTAAATTACAGTAAATTTTTTGTTGACGGGGAGGCGAATGTATCTTGCACTGATGACTATACTTCGCATAATACTATAAGGCTTGATGTCCCCGGAGTTAAGGAGTTGTTAATGAAACTTCCTTTAATCAGGAGCGCCCTAGATGCTTAAAGTAATGACTATAGTTGGTACACGGCCAGAAATTATTAGACTCTCAAGAACTATTAGTAAGTTAGATGAGTTTTGTGAGCATGTTCTAGTTCATACAGGCCAAAATTACGACTATGAACTTAATGAAGTTTTCTTTAGTGATTTAGGTATTCGAAAGCCTGACATATTTTTAAAGGCCGCCGGCAAAAATGCTGCAGAAACAATTGGGCAGGTTATTATTGCATCTGACCAGGCAATGGAAGACTTCAAGCCTGATGCTGTACTGCTACTTGGAGACACTAACAGTAGTTTGTCTGCTATTCCTGCCAAACGTAGAAAAATTCCTATATTTCATATGGAAGCCGGTAATCGTTGCTTTGATTTCCGTGTGCCAGAGGAAATCAATCGTAGAATCGTTGATCACACCTCTGACATTAATCTAACCTATAGTGAGATTGCTAGAGATTATCTTTTAAGAGAGGGGCTTCCTCCAGATCAAGTCATAAAAACTGGTAGCCCTATGCGGGAAGTGCTAGATTACCATGCCGATGATATTGCTCAGTCGAACATATTAGAAAAAATTGGTTTAAAGCAGGGCCAATATTTTTTAGTAAGTTCTCATAGAGAGGAAAACGTTGATTCTCCTGATAACCTTCTGATGTTGATGGAAATACTAAATAACCTAGCAAATCGCTTTGGCATGCCAATTATCTTTTCGACTCATCCAAGAACGAGAAAGCGCCTGGATGATTTAGGTATAAGAGCTCATGAAAAGGTTATTTTTCAGAAGCCTTTTGGTTTTTTTGACTACGTTAAGTTACAAATAGACTCTAAATGCGTCTTATCTGATAGTGGGACGATTACTGAGGAATCCTCAATTCTTAATTTTCCAGCACTTAATATTCGTGAAGTCCATGAACGACCTGAAGGTTTTGAGGAGACTTCAGTGATGATGGTAGGGCTGAGTTTAGATGCGATTAATCAAGCGTTAAATGTAATTGATAAACAGCCGAGAGGAACGAACCGATTGTTAAGGTTAGTTGATGATTATTCGCCGCAAAACGTGTCTGATAAAATTATTAGGATTATTCTGAGCTATACAGATTTTGTAAATAGAAGGGTGTGGCACAAGTAAGAAAGCGATTTATTGCACAAATATGTGTGCCATGCATAATTTAGAAGAATACTATGCCCAAAGAGAAAAGGTTTAGTTTTAAATCTATTCAGTTAGATATTTTGTCAGTCTAAATTGCTTGGATATTCTTCATTATGATTAGTTTATAAAAATAAAATCACTCAGATAAGCTTAATATCGAATATATAGGTGGCATTGTAATTATGCTGGTCAGGTCTGAATCTCCGAATTTATTGGCATAATCATAATGCAGATCAATGAGGTTTTAAATTTCTTTAGAGTTTGGTTTGACATAAGAAGAGCGGTTTAACACCAGACAGTTGGCCTGATCATCGTTTATTCTTTTATCACGTTTTTTTGAAACATCTTAAAATTTTAATTGAGTCGATAACATGAAAATATTAATTGTTACCCAATATTTTTATCCAGAAGATTTTCGTATCAATGATTTTGCATTTATCCTAGCAAAGCGAGGGCATGACGTGACGGTGCTAACAGGCTTGCCAAATTACCCGGGTGGAAAGTTTTTTGGTAGCTTTAAGTTATTTTCGAAAGAAATAGTGAATGACGTTTGTGTATATCGAGTGCCAATTTTCCCCAGAGGAAAGAGTCGGGGGTGGGAGTTGTTTATAAATTATATGTCTTTCTTATTCTCATCAGTAATTTTTGGGCCATTTCTTTTAAGGCGAAAAAAGTTAGATGTAGTGTTTGCTGTAAATTTTTCACCTGCCACTGTGGGTTTAAGTGGCGCTATTTTTGCGGCGTATAAAAAAGCAAAATTTGGGGTTTGGATACAAGATTTGTGGCCTGATAGTTTAGAGGCAACAAAGGCGATAAGTTCAAAAGTTTTACTTAACCTTGTGTCGAGAATGGTAACGTGGATTTATTTTCGTGCTGACACTATTTTTGTCCAATCAACAGGATTTGTAGATTCTATAAAAAATAAAGGTATTTCGCGGCAGAAAATAGAGTACTTCCCAAATTGGGCTGAGGATATTTATGGCACCCACGATGCTCAGTTGGTTTATGATCATCTTATTCCTAAGAATAAATTTATTTTAATGTTTGCTGGTAACTTGGGTGTTGCACAGTCCCTTGAAACCATCATCCAAGCTGCAATTTTAATCAAAAATGAGCCTATTCACTGGATTATCCTCGGTTCAGGGAGAGCGGAAGCAGCTTTTAAGGCGAATATTAGCAAGTATAATCTTGAATCCAATATAAGTTTACTTGGTAAATTTCCAGTATCGACTATGCCTCATTTTTTTGCACTTGCAGATGTAATGGTAGTTACCCTAAAAGATGACCCTGTTTTTTCTTATACGATCCCAAGTAAAATTCAATCATACCTTAAGAGTAGCAAGCCGATTTTATCTGCTCTGAATGGCGAAGGTGCAGAAGTAATCAATAATAGTGGAGCGGGTATCAACGTTCCATCGGAAGATTATAAAGAACTTGCATTTGCTGCTCTTTCATTGAGCAAGCTTACCCCTTCAGAGCTTTCTGATATGGGTATTTCCGGGAAGGAATTTTATGATAAACATTTTGATGTATCCATGCTGGTAGATAAATTTGAGGTATGGGCAACCAGTTCACATGAAGACATAATCTAATCTGGTAGTTATTATTTTTAATAGTAGTAAATTTTTAATTATTTTGGAGTAGAAAGTTATTATGAATAGTTTATCGTTGATTGGCCGTGATAAAGCCTTATTTGAAGATGATTTAAATGAGTTTGATATAGACTTAACTTTGCTTGTTCAAAGAGGCCGTTTTCTTGTAGTTGGTGGAGCTGGCTCGATTGGGCAGGCAGTAACTAAGGAAATCTTTAAACGTGAACCGAAGGTACTTCACGTGGTGGATATTTCCGAAAACAATATGGTTGAACTCGTTCGCGATCTTCGCAGTACCCTCGGTTATGGTTCTGGAGAGTTTAAGACCTTTGCAGTTGATTGCGGATCTGTTGAGTTTGAGGCACTTATGCAAAACGAGGGTCCTTACGATTATGTGTTTAACTTATCAGCCTTGAAGCATGTAAGGAGCGAGAAAGATCCATACACTTTGATGCGTATGATCATGGTCAATGTATTCAATACAATAAAAACCTTGCGAATGGCAAAAGAAATGGGAACCAAGAAATACTTCTGTGTTTCAACGGATAAGGCTGCTAATCCTGTAAATATGATGGGAGCCAGTAAACGCATTATGGAAATGTTTTTAATGCGTGAAAGTCTAACACAAGATATTTCTATGGCTCGTTTTGCAAATGTTGCATTTTCTGATGGTTCTCTTCTACATGGCTTTAATCAAAGATTTAAAAAAAAGCAACCATTTGCTGCGCCAAATGATGTGCGACGTTATTTTGTAACCCAACAGGAATCAGGTGAGCTTTGTTTATTGTCTGGGTTGCTTGGCAATAACAGAGATATTTTCTTTCCAAAATTAAGTGAAAAATTACATTTAATTACTTTCTCTGAGATAGCTGAACACTATCTAAGAGAACGTGGTTATGAGCCCTATGAGTGTGAATCAGAGAATGAAGCTCGCGATAGGGCTGAAGAGTTAATAGCCAATAACCAATGGCCATGTTATTTCTTTAAAAGTGACACTACTGGAGAAAAAGATTTTGAAGAATTTTTTACCGATGCTGAAGACTTAGATATGGAGCATTTTGAGACTGTTGGAGTTATTCGAAATCAACCTGAGTTTGATGGAGCTAAGTTAGACGAGTTTATGAATGGAATAGAAGCGCTAAGAAAAAAGGGTTCTTGGGATAAAGAAGATATAGTTAAATTGTATCATAGCCTTCTACCTGAATTTTTGCATAAAGAAACAGGCAAATATTTAGATCAAAGGATGTAATTATGGAGCGTTGATGTTTGGTATGTGATAAATTGGGTTGCTAACTTTTAAAAAAATAAATAAACTGAAAAAGCTGCATAATGGAGCTTTTTTTGTTCATAGGTTTTATTTTAAAGTTCCAGATTGCTTATAAGGCATATATAATTGACTGAAATTCTTAATACGATGATCCAATTTAATAACTTAAATCAAAAAATACCTTTTCTACTTTTTAAGGAGAAATATGATAAGGCTATTGATGCTGGCCAAAGGAGCATTGAAGCCATTTCAATCTCTTCTTACGATAAGGAATCTAATGAGGTTGATTCAAGATATGTAAATCTTAAATTTGTTTCAAATGATGAATTTATTTTTTTTAGTAACTATAACTCTCCTAAAGCATCCTCTTTTAGTTCTCATAATCAAATAGCTGCATTAGTATATTGGCCTAGTATTAATACTCAAATTAGAATGAAGGCAAAAATTAAAAAAACTTCAGCAAAATATAATCAAAAATATTTTTTTGATAGAACAAAGGAAAAAAATGCTTTAGCTATCTCTTCAAACCAGTCAAAAGTCATAGATTCTTTTTATGCAATTCAAGATAAGTTTAATAAAACATTAAAAAATAATGATTTAAAAGAATGTCCAAAATATTGGGGTGGTTATTCTTTTACGCCATATGAAATAGAATTTTGGGAAGGCAATGAATTTAGAATAAATAAAAGAAATCTTTATAAAAAAGATAATACAACATGGACTCATTTTATTTTAGAGCCATAAATTTGTTTAAATAAGGCATCTTTTGTTATAGAATCACATTTCATGAAAAGTCTCACTATTAAATTCACTTTTAATTAGTAAATTACACCGGAAAATAATCATAGCTATTAATAAAAAAAATACAGTCCCCATAAATCAAAAAATTAGAGCAGACAAAGTTATGCTCATCGGTAAAGAGGGTGAAAAGCATGGTTTCATTGACTTAAGAGATGCCTTAGAGAAGGCTCAACAGTCTCAGCTAGATTTAGTTCAAGTTTCACCATCGGATTCAGATCCAATTGTTTGCAAGCTTATGGACTATGGTAAGTATGTATTCGCTAAGAAAAAAAGTATCTCGTCATCAAAGGCAAAAGTTAAAAGAACTTCTGTAAAAGAAATAAAATTTAGGCCTTCTACAGACATAGGTGATTACAATATTAAATTAAAAAAAATAAAAAGCTTTATTCTTGATGGAGATAAGACTAAAATAAGCGTCCGATTTAGAGGTAGGGAGATTCTTAATAGTAATCTTGGCCTAGAGCTTTTAACAAGACTTAAGGATGAGTTAGTTGAAATAGCTCAAGTAGACCAAGAGCCATCACTTGAAGGAAGGCAATTATTAATGGTTCTGTCCCCTTTAAAAAAGAATAAATAGTTAAATTTTAAGAGTAACAAATGGGATATAAATTAAAAACACATTCCGGAGCAGCTAAACGCTTCAAGAAAACAGGCTCATCTGTAAAAAGCAAAAGCGCTCACAGAAACCATATTCTTACAAAACAGTCTACAAAGAGAAAAAGACATAACAGAGGATTAAATAAACTTTCAGGCATCGTACTTAAGATGGCCTCTAAGCTAATTAATAGATAATATGCCAAGAGTAACAAAATCAGTAA